>Ga0181556_1000012_pt1 | contig 143467 bp, 160 predicted proteins | sample 011ome_14_FD_148651 | JGI IMG/M metagenome (GOLD analysis project Ga0181556, IMG submission 148651) | Coastal salt marsh microbial communities from the Groves Creek Marsh, Skidaway Island, Georgia - 011505AT metaG (spades assembly) | ecosystem: Environmental > Aquatic > Marine > Intertidal...
CTTTATATTTAGCACCCGCCACTAACAAAGCCATATCTAATGATAATAGGCGTTTGCCTTTAATGCCTTCAGGCACTTCGTTGTTGATAATGCGTTGCGCCAAACCTTCAGCAATGGCTGTTTTGCCAACGCCTGGCTCACCAATAAGCACCGGGTTGTTTTTAGTACGACGTTGTAATACTTGAATCGCGCGGCGAATTTCCCCGTCACGACCAATGACAGGATCAAGTTTGCCTTGTTTGGCAAGTTCAGTGAGATCTTGGGTGTATTTGTTTAAAGCATCTCGTTGTGTTTCAGCATTTTGTTCGTTCACGTTTTGTCCTCCTCTAAGAGTATCAATGGCTTTAGTTAGTATGTTTTTATTAACGCCAGCATCTTTTAATAGTTTGGTTGTTGCGTCTGATCCTTGAATAATAGCCAATAAAAACAATTCAGTTGATACATAAGCATCGCCTTTTTCAGTGGCTAGTTTTTCAGTGGCTGTAAGCAGGCGGAGTAAGTTTTGGGAAATGCCTATATCTGTATTAGGATTATTAACAACAGCTAGATTTTGTATCTCATGTTCAACTCGACTCTTAAGTTTGGCAGTATCTATTTTGATTGAGCTAAGGGCATTGCTAACGCTAGAGCCACTATCAGACAGCATAGCACTAAGTACATGCATCCCTTCAATAGTACTATGATGATTGCCAACTGCAATAGATTGAGCGCCACTCAGGTCTTGTTGAAATTGAGAAGTTAATTTTTCAATATTCATGGGTTTTTTACGGGTTTTTATTTAAGTTATCTTCTATCTATGGGATGATATTAAGATATTCAAGGTAAAAAATAAAATATTATGTTAAATTTAGTGTTATTCGAACCAGAAATTCCTAACAACACAGGAAGTTTGATTCGCCTGTCTGCCAATATGGGATGCAGTCTACATTTAATCAAGCCATTTGGTTTTGAAATTACTGATAAGCGTCTAAAAAGAGCAGGGCTTGATTACCAAGAATTAGCCCAAGTATATGAATATGAAAATTTACAAGACTATCTAGACAGAGCAAAACCTGAAAGAATTTTTGCAGTAGAGACAGGTTCTAGTAAAAAATATAGCGACATAGACTACCAATCTGGAGATTCGTTTTTGTTTGGACCTGAAACTAAAGGCCTGCCAGAAGATGTAGCGAATCAATTCAATAGGGTTTCTTTGCCAATGCAAGATGGCTCTCGAAGTCTGAATCTTGCCAATTGTGTATCTATTGTTGCCTATGAAGCTTGGCGCCAATTAGACTTTGTTGGCAAAGGCTAAGAGACGAGATAAAAGATAATAAAGCCAATATTGGTTATCAATCCAATCAGGGGAATGCTGCTATGATAGCAGCGAACAGTATTATAAGGCATTGCTCGCTTTCTTTTAATGAACAGTAAGGCAAGATGCATCAATGAAAAAATAATCAAGATAAACAAACTAGTTAATTCAGCTAGACGCATGATTGGCAGCCAAAGTGCCAAAGCATAAATAATAGCAACCACGATAAATGTTGCATAAATTGGTGTTTGGGTTTTAGCATTAAGACGGCTTAATATTCTTGGTAGCCATTGCTGTTGACTCATTCCGTACAGTACTCTAGAGGCCATAATAATTTGTATCAAAGCACCATTGACAATTGCCAGCATGCCAATAATGGCAATCAAGTTAGGTGATAATCCGCTAAGCTGTGTATAGATAAGTGCCAGAGGTGCACTATGTGCTGATAAGGCGTCTATTGATACCGCACTTATAGCAATAAGTGAAACCAATATATAAATAGTGCTTGCAATAATTAATGACAAGATGATGGCTTTGGGCATGTTTTTTTCAGGCTCAATAACTTCCTCTGCAACATTAACCATATCTTCAAAGCCAATAAACGCATAGAATGCCAAAAATGCACCAGCAAAAACACCACCCCAGATACTAATATTGCTAACACTTAGAGTCTCTGTATAGGATTGAATGTCAAAGCTACCAAGATGATCACGGCCAAACCAAATAATCATTAATAAGCCGGTGATTTCTATGAGTGTTAGCAGAGCGGCGGCCTGAACCGATTCTTTGATTCCCCATATGGCTAGACCACCTAAAAGCATTAGTAATAAGGTGATTGCTATCCAATTAGACAAATCGAAAAATATATCTAAATAGCCAACAAAGCCAACACTAATAGTCGCAGCAGATAAAACGCCTGTGGTTAGAATCATAATGCCCACAATAAAAGACAGGTGGCGATTGCCAAAGGCTTTGAATAAATATACCGCCTCACCCGCACTGACAGGATAGCGAGAAGATAATTCGCTATAAGTAAATGCGGTAGTTACAACTAATAATGAGGCGATTAAAAAAGATAAAGGAGTTAATAGACCTGCTATACCAGCGACTTTACCAATAAGAACATAAATGCCCGCACCCAGAATATTACCCAGCCCATAAAGTGTTAGCAAAGGTAAGGTAAGGCTGCGTTTTAGTGGCATTATTGCAACGTTGTTAAGTGGTAGGCATTAGTAAAGTCTTTGATGTTAGCTACTTTTTTACCCGCTAACTGAACTTGCTCTAAGCTTAAAGCCCCGTCACCTGTTGCAACATAACAAGTGCCTTTTTCAGATTTTATTACTTCTCCAGGTTTGGCTTGGCAAGCAAGATTTATTGGCTTAGCAGATAAAATACGCAACACTTTTGTGTCAAATTTATTACTTTCTGCATGTGTTTGGGCAATGGGATAGGGGTTAAATGCTCTAATTTGTCGGTTGATTTCTACAGCTGATTTTGACCAATCAATCCATGCCTCTTCTTTGTTAAGTTTTTGAGCGTAGTTAATTCCTGCTTCATCTTGTGCAATCGGTGTTAGTTGTTCAATTTTGTCTAGTGCCTCAACAATACCTTGAGCACCAAGTACTGCTAGTTTGTCATGCAAGGATTGAGCGGTATCAGACTCAAGAATATCACAGGTTTTTTCCAGCAAAATATCACCCGTATCCAGCCCTTCATTCATTTGCATAATACCAATGCCGGTTTGCTGATCACCTGTAATAATAGCGCGTTGAATGGGCGCAGCACCTCGCCATCTGGGAAGTAGTGAGGCGTGAATGTTGAGACAGCCATATTTAGGTGTGTTTAATACATCTATTGGCAAGATTTGGCCATAAGCTACCACCACCATCACATCAGCTTTTAAAGTGCCTAATTGTTGTTGGATTGTTTTATCTTTTAGGCTTTCTGGTTGGAAGACAGGTAGGTTGAGTTCGCGAGCTTTTTCTTTAACAGGGCAGGCGGTTAATACACGACCTCGTCCCTTGGGACGGTCGGGTTGACAATAAACGCCAACTAATTCATGTTGAGCATTGACAAGTGCCTCAAGTATACCAACTGAAAAATCCGGCGTACCTGCAAAAACAACCCTCATTAGCTTAGTTTTTTTCTAGCTTCTTTAATGGCAGATTTAACTTGACTAGGGCTAGTTGCACCTAAATGATCACGTGCGCAAAGTGAACCTTCTAAAGACAATATATCAAATACGTCGTTATCGATGCGCTCATCAAAAACCTTTAGTTCTTCCAGTGTTAGTTCACTAAGGTCTTTTTGGTGCTCTATGCCGTAAGAAACAGACTTGCCAACTACCTCGTGTGCATCTCTAAACGCTAAGCCTTTGTTGACTAAATAATCGGCCAAATCTGTTGCAGTGGTGTAGCCTTTTTTGCATGAGTTGTACATGATGTCGCGATTGGCTTGAATGGTTGGCACCATGTCAGCAAATACACGCAAACAAGCTTTAAGTGTATCGACCGTATCAAATAAAGGCTCTTTATCTTCTTGGTTGTCTTTGTTATAAGCTAAAGGCTGTGATTTCATAATAGTGAGCATCGAGGTAAGATTGCCATAAACGCGCCCTGTTTTGCCACGTACAAGCTCTGGCACATCAGGATTTTTCTTTTGTGGCATGATAGAAGATCCGGTGCAAAAGCTATCTGGCAGCTCTATAAAATTAAACTGCGCAGAAGACCATAAAATCAGCTCTTCTGAGAAGCGCGATAAATGCATCATAATCATGCTGGAAGCCGATAAAAACTCAATGGCAAAATCACGATCACTAACACCGTCTAGTGAATTAAGGCAGATGCGCTCAAAACCCAACAACTCGGCTGTTCGTTTTCGGTTAATCGGATAAGTAGTGCCCGCTAAAGCAGCAGATCCTAGCGGCATAGAATTCATGCGCTTACGACAGTCAACTAAGCGTTCAGCATCACGTGTGAGCATTTCAAAGTACGCCATCATATGATGACCAAAACTCACAGGCTGGGCTGCTTGAAGATGAGTAAAGCCTGGCAAGATGGTGCTGACTTCTTGTTCAGCTAGATCTAATAGGGCGGTTTGTAGTCGATTAATCTCAGTGAGTAGGTCGTCTAATTGGGCGCGTAAATAGAGGCGAATATCAGTTGCTACCTGATCATTTCGAGATCGACCTGTGTGTAGTTTTTTGCCTGCATTGCCAATCAGTTGCGTCAAACGTGACTCAATATTCATGTGAACATCTTCAAGAGTAACCGACCATTCAAAGGTGTTAGATTTTATTTCAGCTAGAATTTGATCAAGTCCTTCAATAATTTGATCTTTTTCTACTTTGGTCAGAAGACCTACTTCTTGTAGCATGATAGCGTGAGCTTTAGAGCCTTGAATATCGTATGGTGCTAAAATTTTGTCAAAGAAGACAGAAGCGCCAAAAATTTTTACAAATTCATCAGTAGGCTCGCTAAAACGTCCACCCCAAGATTGATTGGTTTGGCTTGAATTTTGTGTGCTATTAGTCATAATTTTGCGCTAAGTTGTTTGTTAATTTTGAGAGTGGATTTGTCAATTAGTTTATCTAAGTCAGTCCAGTAATAATCTTCATTGGCAACCCCTAAAACTTTTTCAAGGACAACACCGTAATTATCAACCAACATTACGGTTGGAAAGAAGTTAACTGCATATTTAAAAGCAAATTCGTTGTGTGAGACAGACTCGTTGTAAAAATCAGTCACTTCATCAAAGCTGTTGGCGTCGATATGACGAATGATTACCTTATCTTGATATTCTGCGAGATCTGCCATAGGGCTGATTATGTCTTCTTTGACTTTCTTGCAATATCCACAGTCAGGAATGGAAAACATAATTAAAATAGGTACCTTCTTTTTCCAGACTTGTTGCGAGTCTAAAAAGAAATTTTTTGCAACTGGCAGGTTAAGTTCTTGCGCAAACGCAAAATTGGATAAAAAGACAGTAACTAATAGATAAAATCTAAACATTAGCACTATTTTAATACAAACTCTTTGAAGCATGAATAAAACCCTGAAAATTGCAACTCGAAAATCTCCATTGGCACTTTGGCAAGCTAAACATGTCAAAGCTAGGCTGGAGGTGCTTCATCCAGATTTAACAGTAGAGTTAGTAAAAATGACCACTAAAGGTGATCAAATTTTAAATTCACCTTTGTCTAAAATTGGCGGAAAAGGCTTATTTATTAAAGAATTGGAGGTAGGTATGATGGAGGGGGTGGCTGATATTGCCGTGCATTCTATGAAAGACGTACCTTACGAAATTCCACCTGGGTTTGAGCTTGGCGCTATTTTGGCGCGCGAAAATCCATTTGATGCATTTGTATCTAATCAATTTGATAGTATTCATGACTTGCCACAGGGTGCTAAAGTTGGCACTTGTTCAATGCGGCGAATTGTACAGTTGAAAGCACAACGACCTGATTTAGAAATTCTAGATTTACGTGGCAATGTGAATACGCGCCTGCAAAAATTAGATGATGGCGAATTTGATGCAATTATTTTAGCTTGCGCAGGCCTTATTCGCCTTAAGTTTGAAGATCGTATTAAACAAGAAATACCAGCGATTGACTCCTTGCCTGCAGTTGGTCAAGGCGCGGTAGGGATTGAAATTCGTGAAAATGATCAAGAGGTGCTGGCTTTAATTAGACCGCTGATTGATCAAGAAACCACCTATAGAGTATGTGCGGAGCGCGCTATGAATGCGCGCTTAGAGGGCGGCTGTTCAGTGCCAATTGCTGGCTTTGCCACATTGGAAAGTGAGCAAATAAATCTAACAGGTTTGGTTGGTAATGTAGCTTCTGGTGTTATTTTAAAACACCAAGTATCTGGACACGTTAGCGAGGCAAAGAGTTTGGGCGTGGCTTTGGCTGATCAATTGATTACTATGGGTGCTAAAGATATTTTAAAAGTTGACTAATGATCGATTCAAATATTTTAGAACAGCTGCCAAACTGGTCAATTGTTAATCAAAAACTAACTCGAAAATTCGTTTTTAAAGATTTTGTTCAAGCTTTTGACTTTATGAAAAAGATCGCTATTATTGCTGAAAAAATGGATCATCATCCAGAATGGTCAAATAGCTATAATACCGTTAATGTTGAGTTAATTACACACACTCAAGGATGTATTACTCAGCTAGATATTGAATTAGCAACGCAAATGAATAATCATTTTAAAAAACATCTTGCAAAGGAATAAACATGTTGAAATTTATGGAAAAAAGTTTTTTTAGTCTTGTTCAAAAGTTAGGGCTAATATTTGCACTGATTTCATTTACTATGGTTGTTTTTTTAGGATGGTTCGGCTATGAAAAAATTAGTAGCCAAGCCACAGACGACATTAACACACCTATAATTAGTCTAGCCAAATATCAAAATCCAATTAGCTTACAAGTTGATAATGTCGAGTCTCAGCAGTCTATTGGCAATACTAAGAAAAATACACAAATATTGTTTGATCAAGAGTTTGATGCTTATATTGAACAAATTATGACTAATTTACAAATGCTGCCTCATCAAACTGTTGAGTCAAGTGATGCTCAGTTTCAAACCAAGGTAATGATTAAAATTAAGTCTAATGTGTATGTGCCAGCACTTAAGTTGAGTTATGTAAAATCCTTATCTAAACTCACTAGGCAGTTGGTTAATGTCGGTGGGAATCAGGTTAATATTGATGAGTTTTTACATTGGTATGATCAAGAGTTTGCCCGTCAAGTAGAGCTGCAAACGCAGCAAAATCTAATCAAAATGGGGACAGCTAAATCTGACCAAATGACAGGATTTATTTCTTTGGCTATGATGGGCGCTGCACTTGGATTTTTTATTATGTTTGTTATGATGTTGGCTATGTTACGTATTGAAAAAAACACACGCACCTAAGTTGCAAGCAATTGGCTATAACGGTTTTAAGTTTATTGAGCTTGAAAAAGTCTTAAGCAGTCCTACAGGTCAAGATTTATTGGTTGAAATAAAAGCCATTTCCATTAATCCAATTGATGCCAAGGTTAAGCAAACCATTGCTAAAGATAGTGAGCTAAAAATTCTAGGTTATGATGCGTCTGGCGTTGTGAGTTCAGTAGGAGATAGGGTATCGTTGTTTAAAGTGGGCGATGAAGTTTTTTATGCAGGCGATGTGACGAGAGATGGCTCCAATGCAACACACCAACTTGTTGATGAACGTCTGGTAGGACGCAAGCCAAAATCACTCAATTTTGCAGAATCTGCAGCATTACCTCTCACTAGTATAACCGCTTGGGAGTCTTTATTTGACCGCTTAAAAATCACGTCAACAGATAAAGATAAAACCTTGCTACTAATTGGTGCGGCAGGCGGCGTTGGCTCAATGGCAATTCAATTTGCCAAGCAGGTTGTTGGCATGAAGGTTGTGGCTAGCGCCTCACGAGCTGATTCAAAAGCATGGTGCTACAAGATGGGTGCTGATGTAGTGGTTGAGCATCAAAATCTAGCGCAACAGTTTAAAGATAACCATTTAGATGCGCCAAAATACATTATTTGTATGGGGGTTCCCGATGAGTATTTTGATCAAATGATTGAAGTAATTAGCCCTCAGGGTAGTATTTGCTTATTGGCAAATATGAAAAATCCTTATGATCTTAATCTACTTAAAGCTAAAAGTATTTCGCTAGTTTGGGAGATGATGTTTACTCGCTCTATGTATCAAACGAGTGATATGAATGAACAGCAAAATTTGCTTAATAAAGTCGCTAATTTAGTTGATGAGAAAAAAGTCATTACTACTATGTCACATTGCCTAAGCCCTTTTAATATTGACAATATTAAAAGGGCTCATCAAATGATCGAAGCAGGAAATATGATTGGAAAATTAGTAATCGCCAATTCAACTAGCTAAAGCGTTTTTTATAAAAATACGACTCGCTCAATCCATAATTTTTTTTAATAAATATATAACAAGCGATTAATGTGTGTGTATTTTTGATGGAGATTGTTACTTATTCAATAACCACCAATATTTTTGGATTATTGATATTAGTAGTATTTCTTAAATTAGGGGTTTGTTTAACTATGCCAGAAACCGTTGATTTGATTAGATATTTTTCTAACTCAAGCGTTTGAATTTTAATTAATACCTTGTGCGCATCGAGTTCTCGTTTTGCAGCATCACGTGACATTTTTGCAATATCTAAATCTCGATGAGAGGCCACCATGCGGTCATATAGTTCTTGAGTTTGTTCATAGTTAAGCTGGGCATCATCAAAATTTTGCTGTTTAATATGGCCGATCGTTTCTAGATGCTGTAAGGTTAATTGAGCCTGACTATCATCTAATTTAACTAATATATCCCCAGGATTAACTGGTTTTCCAGGCGTGATTATTTCAATGATAGATGCAGATACTTGTGGATAAATATCCAACGCTATAGCAGGGTTAAAAAAAAGCACGCTAAACGCTAACAAGGGATTAAATTTCATAATCTTCTCCAATCAAATGATGTAGTTTTTTAAGGGTAATCATATAGTTAAATTCATTTTCAGCTAACTTTCTTTCGCTGTCCGTATAGTTAGTCATGGCATCGCCAATATCACTTTTTATTTCCATTTCATAGTTGGCGCGTGCTTTTTCTAAATGCAAATCACGATAATCTAATTCGATTACTAGTGCTTTGTGAATTTGCCTTAATGCGCCAAGCTCTAAGTAGTATTCAAGCGCTTGACCAAGGAGCTGTTGTTGAAGTGTATCAATATCTAGCTGTTTCTTTTTAGATTGGATTAGCAATTGAGATATTTTGCTATCTTTATTGGCGTCAGTTCCAAATGGCATGGAGAGCTGAAGTCCAGCACGCCATTGCCCGTTTTTTTCACGAAGATAGCCCTGCTCTCCAAGTCGAGCGCTGGAATTGATCACGATCCCTAGATTGCTCTTTTGTTGCGATATTTCGCGCTTAATCGCTTGCAAAGATTGTTCAAGCTGTTTGAGTTTTAAGTTATTTTTGAGTTTTTCTTGATAAAAAGAAAATTCAGCCAAGTCTTTTTTAAAGACAGCACTATAATTCGGTTTAACCACTTCATCGGGGCGATCTTCATAGCGAATATTGAGTAGTTGCGCTAATTTCGCACGTGTTTGAATTTGTTTAGATTCTGCCTTAATACGTTGAATTTGGCTAATTTGTGTATCGACTTGTTTCTCTAATAAAGCCACTTCTGAAGCAGATTGAATCTCGTAATCATCACGAATTCGACCTTCACGAATAGCCGATAAAGCCAACCGCTGCAATGCTGTCTCATAAGATAAATCAGCCAACACAATATCAAAAAAACTACGCGCAAGCTGAATAGATTTATTTTGTTGTAATTGCTGCAAGGATAAGCTTGCATCATCAATTGAACTTATTTGGGCGCTTTTTCCAATTTCAATTGACTGGTCATACAGTGTTTTTTCGAGATAAATAAAAGCATGGGAATTATTAATTGCGCGGTCGAAGTCGCTCCTTTTGGCAAGCTGTAAATCAACTCTTGCTGTTGTATCGTATTGATTTTTCCAGTCAGTTAGCTGCTGTTTTTTTGAATCTATGTCCAGTAGCTGTTGTTTTTCAGCAAAGTTGTTCTCATTGGCTAGCTTTAATACATGTTCAAGCGTGAGAGGATTGGGTAGAGGTTGAGCGAAAGAAACTCCAGAGAAAATTAATAATAAACAACTGAAAAATTTCATTGATTTTTGCGCTTATAGCGAACAAATTTTTCTTCTAAATATGCTTTTTCTACCATATATTTAGCTAGTAACAGAAAGTCATCTTGGTTGGCAAAGCCTGTGCGCCTAACGACTCGATTGCCATCAAGATCAAAAAATGCCAATACAGGCGTGGCGCCAATTCGATTGTGTCTTTTAGCAAAGATTCTCTCAACTGTATCATTCCCTTCAAAATCAACCAGTTCAAGATCTGACTCAGTGTTTATCTTGTAATTGAGAAAATGTTTAGTGAAGTATTCAATGACTTTAGGCTGATTAAGGACTTGACGTTCCATTTTTTGACAAAAAGGACAGTCATCCATAAAGAAAAAAACAAATACCCCATCTTTATTAGCATCTTTTGCATCGCTTAGATTTTCCGAATAATCGTTAAAATGTTGGCCAAACATTGCGCTGTTTGATAATGCAGGTAATGCGCTCAATAAACCTAAAATTAGCAGTATTTTTTTAAACATTAAAAAGCCTCAAAAAAAATATTATCCGTATTATAAATAATGATAAATTATCTTATCAGATAAATTTTAAAAATAATAATTATTTTTATCAAATAACTCTGTTACTCAAATAATGCAGCAACAAAATCTTTGGCAATAAACGGTTTAAGGTCGTCAATTGCTTCGCCTACACCGATAAATCGAACAGGGAGTTTAAGTTCGTCAGAAACTGCAAAGACCACACCACCTTTGGCGGTGCCGTCAAGCTTAGTAATACTAATGCCGCTAAGATCAACAGCCTTATTAAATTCGATGGCTTGATTAACTGCATTTTGCCCTGAGCCACCATCTATAACCAGCATGGTTTCATGAGGTGCGTTGATGTTGTGCTTTTGAAGTACGCGCTTAATTTTTTCTAGTTCTTGCATAAGATTACCTTGAGTGTGAAGGCGACCTGCAGTATCGGCAATTAGAATATTGATATTTTTGGCTCTTGCTGATTCATATGCGTCGTAAATTACCGAGGCCGCGTCTGAACCGGTCGCTTGAGCAATGACGGGTATTTTATTGCGCTCACCCCAAACTTTTAGCTGTTCAACAGCAGCGGCGCGAAAAGTGTCGCCTGCTGCAAGCATGACAGATTTTCCTTGATTTTGAAAAGATTTTGCCAGCTTGCCAATGGTAGTGGTTTTGCCTGCACCATTGATACCCACAACTAAAATAACAAAGGTTTCATCAAGTTCAGTATTAAGTTGACTGTCTTTAACCAGAAGATCGGTTAATGTCTCTTTTAGAAAAGTATAGACACTATCAGAATCTTTTAAGATTTTTCGTGAAGCATTTTTTCGCACAGATTCAAGCACTTTATCCGTGGTTTTAATGCCAATATCTGCTGTGATTAGGAGAGTTTCTAGCTCATCTAGCAAATCTTCATCAATGACTTTTTTGCCTAATAGTAAACTCGATAAACCCGAGCCTAGTTTCTCTCTAGATTTAAATAAGCGTTCTTTGAGTGAAGTGGATTTTTTAGATAAATCGAATTTATCTTTTTTTAAAAAATTAAACAAAGCTTCTCGCTATAATGGTTTGTATATGAAGATTCTAATTTTACTAGCCTTTTTTTTGTCCACCAGTGCTTTTTCTAACTCCGTTAGTGCCAAGGTTGATGACACCGTGGTGCAATCAACACTCGATAATGGACTAAAAATTATCATTAAAACAGATCGTCGCGCGCCAGTATTTATCTCTCAGCTTTGGTATAACGTCGGCGCCAGTGATGAGAAAAGACCAAATACCGGCATTTCTCATATGCTGGAGCATATGATGTTTAAGGGGACAAAGATTTACAAGGCAGGAGAATTCTCCAAGATTATTGCTCGGAATGGTGGTAAGGATAATGCTTTTACCTCTAAAGATTACACAGCCTACTATCAAAAAATGCATCGCTCAAAATTAGAGTTAGCCATTAAGATGGAAGCTGACCGCATGCGTCATTTAACTTTCTCAGGTATTGAGTTAGAAAAAGAAAGACAAGTGGTTATTGAAGAGCGTAGATTGCGCGTGGAAGATAACCCTAATGCTAAAGTATATGAGCATTTGCGTTTAATCTCATATGATGAACAGGGTGCGTATCACACACCTGTGATTGGCTTTCAATCAGATATTGAAACGTATCGCTTGAGTGATTTACGTCATTGGTATGAAACTTATTATGCTCCTAATAATGCCACGTTAGTGGTAGTAGGTGATGTAGATCCTCAGATGGTCATCCAATACGCACAGCGTTATTTTGGTAGCTATCGTGCCAATCCAAAAATTGAGAAGCTGGAGCGCTATGCGTCAATTACTCAAACTGGACAATCAAAAGTGCTTAGATTGAAAGCAAAACTGCCTTTTTTTGTACTCGGGTTTCCAGTGCCTAGCTTAAAGACAACAACTGACGAACAACACGCTTATCAATTGGAAATGTTGGCTTATGTTTTGGATAATGGTTTGTCTAAAAAGCTAATTCGCAATCAACAAATCGCCTCAGCTGTTAGTGTTGGTTATCGTCTTTATGATCAATATGATACTTTGTTCACTATTAGCTTTGTACCTGCGGATGGGGTTGATAATCAAATACTGATTGATGCAATTAAAAGCCAAGTACAAGAGTTAATTAAGCATCCAGAGTTAGTTCAAGATGAGCTAGTGCGCACTAAGGCTCAACTAGAAGCAGGCTTTGTTTTTGAACAAGATCTCATACACACGCAAGCTTATTATTTAGGCATGTTAGAAACAGTCGGATTAGGTATTGACAAGATGTTCGAGTATGTGGATAAAATGAGCGAAATAAAGGCTAAAGAGCTGTCAACTATTGCTAGTAAATATCTTGATTTTTCACAGATGAACACAGTAGAGCTCATCACTGAGGAGATCAAGTGAAATTTCTCTCTTTAATTTTTCTATTGATGACTCAAGTAGAGGCTCAAGTAAAGATTGAACAATGGTACACGCCTGAAGGTGCCAAAGTGTTGTTTACTCATGCCCCAGGTCTGCCAATGCTCGATGTAGCTCTGAATTTTGATGCGGCTAGCTCACGAGATGGAGACAAGCACGGCCTAGCAACACTCACCAACAGTCTTATTGGGACTGCGAGTAAGTATCACAGCGAAGTGCAGATTATCAATCAGTTTGAATCACTGGGTAGTGAATTCTCTACCACTTCGCTTAAAGACATGTCGATTATCTCTATGCGCAGCTTAACGCGCCGTGATATTTTGCAGTCTTCATTAGACTTGTTTACTGAAGTAGTGTCTAAAGTAGATTACCAGCAACGCTATTTAAGTCGTGAGAAAAAACAAACCCTGCGCACTATTGAAGCGGCCAAGCAAAGCCCGGCGAGCATTGCTAATAATAAATTTAATCAACTAGTTTTTGCTGGGCATCCTTATGCACATAAGAAAATCGGCACTAAAGATTCTCTTGAACAAATTAATCTAGCTGATTTAAAACAACATTATCGACGCTATTATGTTGCTAAAAATTTAACCATTGCTCTGGTGGGCGATATTTCCAAGGCACATGCCAAGCAAATAGCACGCCAGCTTTCACACGGATTAAATAGTGGGCAAAAAGCGCGTGATAATCAGCTAGTTGCACCTTTGCTAAAATCTGAACAAGTGCATGTTGAATTTCCATCAACACAAACCCACTTGCTCATTGGTCAGGTGGGTATTAATCGCACCCATCCTGATTATTACGCGCTTTATTTAGGTAATCATATTCTTGGTGGTAGTGGGCTAACTTCTATTTTAAGTGACGAAGTACGTGAACAACGAGGCTTGGCTTATTCGACCTCTAGTTATTTTACTAAGATGAAGTCCAATGGCTTTTTTCTAATTAAATTACAAACTAAGAACTCACAAGCCAATCAGGCCAAAAAAGTGGTGCTAGAGGCGCTTAAAAATTTCAGAAATAATGCGATTGACGAGCAAAAGCTGCAAGATGGTAAGGATAATATCATCGGTGGCTTTGCTTTAGAGACTGCTAGCAATGCTAATATCCTTACTTATCTCTCTATTATTGGCTTTTACGACCTACCTTTGGACTATTTGAGTCGTTTTACGAGCAAAATCAAAGATATTAGTGCTTATGATATTCAAAATGCCTATCAAAGACTGATCAAGATGGATAAATTGGTTGTTTTAAGTGTTGGAACTAAAAAATAGACTATTTTCATTATTTCCTAAATTTTTTAAGTGTTAACGATGAGTATAAATACAATGGAATGTCTTTTTTCCTATGGTACTTTAAAAAATAAAGAAGTACAGCTTGAAACTTTTGGTCGAGAATTGGTAGGCAGTAAAGATCAATTGTTAGGCTATAAATTAGAGATGGTTGAGATTAAAGATCAGAGTGTGGTGGCGCTGAGCGGTAAAGCTCACCACCCAATTGCAGTTGCATCTCAGGATAAAAATGATTTTGTATCAGGCGTTATTTTTGAAATTACACCCAAAGAGTTAGAGCAATCAGACTTGTATGAAGTGAGCAATTATAAGCGCGTGACCGGTGAGTTTAAATCTGGTCAAAAGGCTTGGGTGTATGTGCAAGCTTAAAAGTTTTTTATAGCAAGACTTTTTCAATATTGACTGATTTTATAAAGTCTTTTTGCCAATTCTCACCCAGTTGTTGCTCGGCAATAAGCTCAATCGGATAAACAGGCTCAATGTTAGTGGTACTTTGGTAGCGCGATAAACCTTGTCTGCAAGCTGGACAAGTAGTGAGCATTTTAACGGGCTTGTCGGTTTTGGCAATCGTTGCAATATCTTTTTTGATTTCCAACTCTTTTCTGTATTTGGCTTGCTTGGCGATATCAGGGCGCGCTACAGCAAACGTGCCAGCTTCACCGCAACAGCGGTCATTGCTAATCACTTCGCTATTTACAATTTTAGAGATGAGATTGCTTGATTCATCTGATTTGATTGGATCGTGGCAAGGTGCATGATACAGATATTGCTCGCCTGTGGCCTCTAGCGTTACCTCTTGTTCTAATAGATACTCATGGATATCAGTTAAGCTAGAATCTTTAAAAATATCGCCAAGCTCATAAGTCATAAGCTGATCAATACAAGTGCCACACGAAGTCAGTACGTGCTTGATATCAAGATAGTTTAGGGTATTAGCCATGCGGTGGAATAGCACACGGTTATCCGTTGAAATAGCTGTACTCTTGGCTTCATCGCCACTGGCTCTTTGTGGATAGCCGCAACATAAATAGCTCGGTGGCAATACTACTTTAACCCCTTGATGATAAAGTAGGGCGACAGTTGCTAAGCCGATTTGAGAATAAAGACGCTCAGAGCCACAACCTGGAAAGTAAAACACACTAGGTGAATCGGCATTCGACTTAGTAGGGTGCGACAAAATTGGCACACTAGTGTTGTCGTGAATATCAAGCAGCTCCCGCATTGGCTTGAGCCCTGTATCAGTTGGGAGTGGCTTATCCAATAAAGTGGTTAGCTCAATAGCCATATTTGGCTTGCCTACCGTTTTGTTAGGCTTTTTGTTTAGCAACGGCTTAGCAAGACGAGAGATAAGGTTTTGTGCTTTGTAGCTATAATCAATCAGTAGTTTTTTTGCTAGTTTAATTTTCCAAGGTTGAGTGGCATTCAGATAGGCCATTGAAGCTTTTGAGGCTAGGTTTGTTTGACGTTTTCCTTGTTTGATTAAGATTGATTTCATTTTAATTGAAACATCGCCAAAATCAATATCAACAGGGCACGGCGTGGCACAACGATGACAAATAGTGCAATGATCTGCAATGTCGTCAAGTTCTACAAAATGATTAAGCGAAATACCTCGACGTGTTTGTTCTTCATACAAAAAAGCTTCTGAAATAAGATTGGTGCCGATAATTTTGTCACGCGGTGAATAGAGTAGGTTGGCTTCTGGAACGTGTGTAGTACATACATCTTTACACTTGCCACAACGCAAGCACGACTTAACCATATCATTAAGTTCGCCAATTTCACTACTTTCCAGAATGAGAGCCTCTTGCTCAACCAAATGTAGAGAAGGAGTAAAGGCGCCATTGAGCCCGCTGCCAGGCATTAACTTGCCTTTGTTGAAATGGTTGTTTGGATCAACTTGGTTTTTGTATGCAACAAAATCTTGTTTGAATTCGTCAGATAAGTATTGGTATTTGGTAATACCAATACCGTGCTCACCTGAGATAACACCACCCAAATTAGTGGCTAAAATCATAATTTCATCAACCACAGATTCCGCTTTTTTCAGCATTTGAACATTATGAGAATGCACTGGGATATTGGTATGTACATTGCCATCACCTGCATGCATATGCGTGGCAACAAATAGGCGAACATTGCGATGCGAACTGTGAATTGCTTGGATGTCGTTGCGTATGTCAGTAAAGACATCACCCATAAGTAGGTCGTTCAGCGGGCGTGCAAATTCATCCATGTAAGAAATAATACGTTCAGCTGTTTGCACCTTTCTAAAGACATTTGCATCTTCCAGTTGATCGAGAATTTCTTGCCATTGATGGCTAACATGAGTGAGCAACTCTAAAGCAGCCAAACTTTTTTCTTTAACCAGATGAGTTTTTGGCTTGAGATTTTCTAGGTAGGTTTGCGCCTCACTGAGTGTATCTAGTTTGTTTTGAATAGATAGGCGAATATTAATATGCTCAATGCCGTCATTGTATTCAGCCAGCTTGTCTAATGGAATAACCACATCTTCGTTAATTTTAAAGGCATTGGTATGAGCGGCAATAGCAGCAGTATTGGCGCGATCTTTCCAGAAAGTTTGTCGTGCGTTAATAGCTTTTGCAATAAAGCATTCACCTTCTTTTTGAGTAGTGATAGCCTGGATTTTTGCACCCATTTCATCTAAAGATGATTGAGTTTGGCTAGAAATATCAACCAATAAAACCATTTTTGGTAATTCAGACCTATTAGCTTTGGTTGTGTATTTAATTGCCTTAACATAGCGTGCATCCAGATGCTCCATGCCAACAAGATCAACTGTTTCTGCACTATCAATTAGATTTTTAATATCAACAATACTAGAAACTGCTGCTTTTAAATCATGACCAAAGAATTCTAAACACAAGGTATTAATATTTTTTAAGGGCTGGTGTAGAACAAACTCTGCTGAAGTGATAAATCCATCACAGCCTTCCTTTTGAATACCTGGAAGGCCATCTAAAAATTTGTTAGTAACATCTTTACCTAAGCCACTTTTACGTAGATTTTTAGCATCAATTGTTAAAACTCTAGAGCTGGCAATGGTTTGAGCATCGTCTTCGAGTATGTCAATTTTAAAGCTAACGGATTTTAGTAGTTGAATCTTGTCTTGGTTGTGCTCTAAGCGCTCTACGCGCAACCAAGCACCATCAGGTGTGACCATTTTCCAAGATAACAGGTTATCGATGGTGGTACCCCATCTAAGTGCTTTTTTACCACCTGCATTCATCGCCACATTGCCGCCAATCGTACAAGCATCTTGTGAGGTGGGGTCGACAGCAAATACAAGATTATTTGCTGTGGCTAGCTCGCTAACACGCTTAGTAATAACACCTGCGCCAACATTAACACTTTGTAGATTATTGGCACTTTTAATATTACCAATAAAACTAAGCTTTTCAGTATTAATTACTGCGGTTTGTGCATGTAGTGGAATAGCGCCACCGGTGTAGCCTGTGCCACCTCCACGCGGGATAATGGTAAGTCCTAGCTCAATACAAGCTTTAACAATAGCGGCAATTTCAAGCTCAGTATCTGGCGTAATCACAACTTGCGGATACTCTACGCGCCAATCCGTTGCGTCAGTTGCATGGGCAGAGCGAGATAGTGCGTCAAAGCGAATGTTGTTGTTGCTAGTTACTTTGAGAAGTGCTTGTTTAATGCGTTTTTTATGCTGTTTAAAATCACTTAAGCAGAGTTCAAATTTAGCAACTGCCAAATCAGCACTATGGAGTAGTTCTAGTACCTTGCTGTTGTTATTTGCTCGTTTTCTGACTAAATCTAGACGTGAATTAAGCGCTTCAATAAGTGATTTCCAGCGACGCTGATTTTTAATTAGGTCTTCTTGAAGGTAGGGGTTTCTGTCAACGACCCACATGTCGCCTAATACTTCAAACAACATTCTAGCGCTACGTCCAGTGTTACGATTTGTACGCAGTGATTGTAGCAATTCCCAAGCATCTGTGCCTAGGAAACGACATACAATTTCTTTGTCAGAAAACGAGGTGTAATTGTAGGGTATTTCTCGGTATTGCTTCAATTGAAGTAAAGTTAACAAAAATTAAATTTTATTTTACTATAATGGCTGATAGTTAAGGTTGGTTGTTTGTGTCTCTAAATAGGGGTACTTTATAAAGGAAAGAAACATGTTATGGATTAAGGCATTTCATATTATTAGCGTTATTACTTGGTTTGCGGCTTTGTTTTATTTACCGCGTTTGTTTGTCTATCATGCGATGAGTCAAGACAAAATCAGCATTGAGCGTTTTAAAGTTATGGAGCGCAAGCTCTATCGCGGCATTATGACACCGAGTATGGTTTTAGCTGTTGTTTTGGGCACTTGGATGGTAATTGATGGCTGGGAGGTTTATAAAATGCAATATTGGCTTCATGTTAAGTTGGCTTTGGTAGTGCCTTTGCTTGCTTATCATTTTTATTGCGGACATTTATTGCAAATTTTTAAGCAAGATAAAAATACACGTTCTGATGTTTTTTATCGTTGGTTTAATGAATTCCCAGTGCTTATTCTGGTTGTAGTGGTCATTTTGGTCGTGGTCAAGCCTTTTTAAAATACTTATCGATAGAGTGCGGAAAATAGAATAACTAAAGCGTTATTTGAGTCTGGTAAGCTACACTCAGTATAAGTATAGACTAAACTTTAGTGATAAAAATATAGCACTTACTTTTGTGTCATTTTTAAGTAATTGTCAGCCAAGGCTTCATAGATAGGTTGCTCTGAAAATTGTCTAGAGGTGATTGAGGCTACTAAAGCCACTAAAATTCCTGGTAGTAAAAGATTAAAACTGTTGGTCATTTCTAATACTAGTAGGGCAGAGGTGAGTGGCGCTCTAATTACGCCACTCAAATAACCAATCATTGCCATAATCATAACAACTTGCGGATTGATTTGTGAGTAGAGATAACTTGCTTCATTGCCAATACCTGCACCGACTGAGATACTAGTCATGAATAGTCCACCAGCAATAGTTGAAATAAAAGAGGCTAGTGTTGCCAAGTATTTCATCAATGCAAATTCAGCGCCTAATTGCCCACCTGAGAGTATCATCATTGCCTCTTGATGGCCAGAGCCAGAAGTTTGCGCACTAGATAGATAATTGAGTAATGCCACTAAAAATCCTAAAAATGCAGATAGTAAGATAACTTTAGTGTGCTTACCAAACATAAATGTTCTAATTAGGTAAAGAGAGACTTTGGCAAAAATGCCGCCTAAAATTCCCCCTAGTATAGCCAATGGTAATAATTGCCAGATTAGGCCAAGATTAAATGAAAGATTGGATAAATCCATTAAGTAAGGTGTATTTACAGTGTAGGTATTCAGTAATAAATACACAAAAAGACTAATCACTGCAATGAGCACTAATGCTTGCCTTCTAAGCTTTCGACCTATCTCTTCATAGGCAAATAAAACACCAGCAATTGGCGCATTAAAAGCAATAATAAGACCAACACTACCACCAATGGCAATCACTGCCTGAATCAATAATTTTCGCTTTAGCTTAATAAGTTCGGCAAAATTGTAAAAAATTGAGCCACCAATATGCACACTAGGGCCGCCAAAACTAAGCGAAGCGCCTGCCACCATGGCCAAAACAACAAAGATAATTTTACTAATGGCAATTTTAAAAGATAGTAGCATTATGCGAAGATATTTATTGCGTGAATCAGTTGCAGCAATAAGTTGAGGGATGCCACTACCACCTGCATAATTTGTGTATTTTTTATCAAGATAAACAATTAATGCAAATATCAAAGGTGTAATAAAAAACCCTAAGTATTCTTTGTTGTTGATCAGTTGCTTGAAAGTATGCTGAGTATATTCGCTAATTTGTAAAAACAACGAGATAGTAATTACTGCTAATAAGCTAGCAGCAAGTAGGGCGACATAAGTTTTAGGTTCTTTAGGTAGCTGATATAGAGCGTATCTTCGCATTATCCTTGTTTGGAAAACACGCCTGTTGAAAGATAACGATCACCCCGATCACACGCAATAGTAACAATGATAGCATTATTGATTTGTTTGGAAAGTTCAATGGCTACTGCCAATGCGCCACCACTAGATATGCCAGTAAATATACCTTCCTGAGTGGCCAAATCACGCGTGGTTTGTTCAGCTATTTTTTGTGAAACGTCCATCGTTCTATCAACTTTTGCTCGAGAAAAAATTTCAGGCAAATATTCCTCACTCCAACGACGAATACCCGGAATATGAGACCCTTCTGTTGGACGTACACCAATTATTTGAATAGCCTTGTTTTTATCTTTTAGAACATTTGAAACGCCCGTGATTGTTCCAGTTGTACCCATAGCAGAGACAAAGTGTGTTACCTCGCCATTAGTGTCTTTCCATATTTCTTCAGCAGTAGTATTAGTATGTGCATTGGGATTGTCAATATTTGAAAATTGATTAAGCTGCAAACCTTTGCCATCTTGTTCTAGCTTAGCTGCTAAATCACGAGCGCCCTCCATGCCTGCTTCTTGAGTCACGATGATTAATTCTGCACCATACGCAGTCATTGCATCACGACGCTCTTGAGAGAGATTTTCAGGCATGATAAGCATCATTTTATAGCCTTTAATGGCTGCGACCATTGCTAATGCAATACCTGTATTACCGCTAGTTGCCTCAATAAGAGTGTCACCAGGTTTGATATCACCACGAGCCTCTGCCTGAGCAATCATATTAAAAGCAGCACGATCTTTAACTGATCCTGCTGGGTTATTGCCCTCAAGCTTTAATAGAATAATGTTTGAAGGATTAGGGTTAAGACGCTGCAGCTTAACTAAAGGGGTGTTGCCAATAGTTTGATCGACGGTTTGATATGACATAATTCCCCTAAAATCTGCAGATTTACATGTTGTTTAAGATAGCATCGCGCACTTCACTCATAGTTGGATTGATGTTAATCATCTCATCACTACATTGTGAAATAGCTGTGTCTGGATCTTTCAGACCATGACCCGTTAAGGTGCAAACAATTTTTGATTTATCAGCAATATGCCCATGCTGAATATCGTGTATCAATCCAGCTAGAGAAGCTGCTGAAGCAGGCTCACAAAAAATTCCTTCCTTCTCAGTTAATAATTTCTGAGTGGCTAAAATTCGCTCATCGCTGATTGCCTTAAACCAACCTTTAGACTCTTTTTTTACAGTATGCGCTAAATCCCAGCTCTGTGGGTGACCAATGCGAATCGCTGTTGCAATAGTTTCGGGATTATCTACCATCTCCCCTTTGGCGAAAGGTGCTGCACCGGCAGCTTGATAGCCGATCATTTTTGGTTTGCTACTTGCTTTTTTATCTTCAAAGTACTCTTTGTAGCCCATCCAATGTGCTGAGATATTTCCTGCATTGCCAACTGGCAGACAGTGATAATCTGGAGCGTCACCCAACTCCTCAATAATTTCAAAAGCAGCTGTTTTTTGTCCTTGCAGGCGATAAGGATTGATTGAATTGACAATGGCAACAGGTGCATGATCTGCCACTTCTTTCACTAAACGCATGCCATCATCAAAATTACCTTTAATTTGGATAATAGTTGCACCATGTATCATTGCTTGTGCGAGTTTTCCTAGTGCAATTTTTCCCTCAGGTATAAGTACAAATGCTTTGATACCAGCACGCGCAGCATAAGCAGCAGCGGCAGCAGAAGTATTACCTGTAGAAGCACAAATAATAGCTTTAGAGCCTGCTTCAACCGCCTTGGTTACTGCCATTGTCATGCCACGATCTTTAAAAGATCCGGTTGGATTTAAACCTTCATATTTAATATAAATATCGACATCTTTGCCTAATATAGCTGGAATGTTTTCTAATCTGATTAAGGGTGTATTGCCCTCACCAAGGCTAATCAGTTTTGTGTTTTCATCAACAGGAAGTCTGTCGCGGTAGTTTTCAATTAAACCTGTGTATCTCATGATTGTCTCTCCTTAATCAAGGTTTTCTACATGAATAATTTTAACATCCTCCTGGATGAATTCATGACTTTGGATTTCTGTAATAGCAGCGTTTAGACTGGCAGTAGTAACACTATTAGTGATCATAGCAATATGCGCATTATTTTGCGTATCAACTTGTTTTTGTATGACAGATTCTACACTGATGTTGTGCTTAGCAAGTGTAGTTGTTATGTCTGCTAACGCGCCTGGTTTGTCGGTTGCCAATAGGCGTAAATAAAAAACACTTTCAATATTGTCAACATCACAATTAGGGATTTTAGTCAGTGACTTCCAGCCTAATACATCATGACTTACTGTGTTTTTAATGATATCTACCAAGTCTGCAATAACCGCACTGGCAGTTGCCTCATCTCCTGCACCTGCACCATAATAAAGAGTTGGTCCAACTGCGTTACCTTTAACTAATACGGCGTTCATCACGCCATCTACGTTGGCTAAAAGTTGAGTTTTTGGAATCAAGGTTGGGTGAACACGCATTTGCAATTCGCCATTAACTTTTTTGGCAATTCCTAGGTGTTTGATCGAATAATTAAGCTCACTTGCAAATGCAACGTCTTCACCGCTAATTTGGCTAATGCCCTCGGTAGATACTTTATCCATTTGTAATTCACAGCCAAATGCAATCGAAGCTAAAATAGCAAGCTTATGAGCGGCGTCAATACCTTCTACATCAAAAGTTGGATCCGCCTCAGCATAGCCTAAATCTTGAGCTTCCTTTAGTACATCAGCAAAATCTCTGCCTTTGTCGCGCATTTCAGTCAAGATAAAATTACCAGTACCGTTGATAATACCTGCAACTAGTTCAATTTTATTAGCGCTTAGACCTTGCTCCAAACTCTTAAGGATAGGAATGCCACCTGCAACAGCCGCTTCAAACAATAAATGTACTTTTTTCTCTTTAGCGAGTGCTAGCAATTCATTGCCATGAGTGGCAATTAAGGCTTTATTTGCAGTAATAACGTGTTTGTTATTGTTGATTGCTGCCATGACTAATTCTTTAGCAATGGTCGTTCCACCAATAAGCTCTAACACAACATCTATTTCTGGATTATTAACAATTTCAAAAGCGTCTTCTGTGATTTTTATATTGCCATCTGCGCAAATTCTAGGCTCGGAAATACTTTTAACTGCGCCATGAGTAATGTTAATTTGTTCACCTGTGCGGGCAAAGATTTCATTTTCATTTTTGCCTAAAACATTGACAACACCGCCACCAACAGTACCCAATCCTAAAATTCCAATATTCACGCTACTAAATCCTTTTTCAAAATGTTTAATAAGAGAGGAATTATACCAATTGGATATTGATGTATAAAGGTATTAAGACGGGTATTTTATTTGGTTTTATCGAGAATTATGGCTGAACACTTCAGTGGACGTGAATAATGTGCAGGCACAGTATGTTGATTGTCAAATAATACAGGTGCGAGCGCCTTTAGCATGTCTTCATAAATTGGTTTTTTAAAGTCAATAACTTTTTCAATAGGATGCCAATAATCTACCCAAGCCCATTCATCAAATTCAATATCGGAATGCGTATCTAGTTTGATATTGTCCTCACTAGCGATCAGGCGCAGTAGAAACCAAACTTGTTTTTGACCAACGCAAAGAGGCTTTTGAGAGCGCCTAACATGACAATCAGGTAGATCGTAACGAAGCCATTTTGGCGTTTTAGCAATAACACTTACATGTTTAGATTCTAATCCAACTTCTTCATTAAGTTCGCGAAGTAGAGCTTCAACATCACTCTCGCCTTGATCAATACCACCTTGTGGCAGTTGCCAAGAATCTTGTTTATAGCGTTTAGCTAGTAAAACTTGATTTTTATCATTGGTGATAAGAATACCAACATTGGCACGATACCCCTCACTATCAATCATGTTAAATGATGTTTGTTCAGGTATTAATCGTTGTTAGAGAAAGCACCTAACAAGTGTAATAAGCTGGTAAACATATTATGAAGCGCCAAGTAAAGACCAACGGTTGCAGCAATGTAGTTAGTTTCACCACCGTTAATAATGGCAGACATTTGACTTAACATGAATGCACCCATAATCATCACTACTGCAAATGACATTAACAGGCTAAACGCCGTAGATTCAAGAAAAAAGAAATTTAACAAAGATAGGATAATAACGCCTACCATAGCAAAAAAGATCATGCCATTTAAAAAGCTAAAATCTTTCGTGGTATTTTGAGCATAAAAACTAATTGCAAAAAATGCAACACCTGTTCCTGTAAGTGCCTGAATAACTAAATCTGCACCATTAGGCATTGCTAAGTAGTGTGTTAGCATTGGACCAATTGAATAGCCTAATAGGCCAGCAATAGCAAAAGCTGTCAAAATACCTTTGTTACTATTTTGAGTTTTAGGCAAAACAAACCAAATAACAGCAATGGCAACAATAGAGCTAACTATAGCTGAACCGAACCCGGCACCTGAAGCTACTGAAAACCAAGAGGCTAAACCGCCAAAAATTAATGTGTAAGAAAGTAGTCTCATCGTATCTGACAAAACTTTATTTTTTACTTTAATGTTACTAATAGTTGTGGTTGAAAATGTATTCATAATTTATTCCTTGACATTTAGTGTGTAAAATAATCTTATTTTATACTGAAAACAAAGCAATAACATGAAACTAGTTTTAGGATTAGGAGTGACCGGTTTTTCCATTGCAAGCTTTTTGCAGCAACAAAAAATTGCTTTTAAAGCTGCCGATTCCAGGAAAAACCCCCCATTATTGTCCGGGTTTTTATCTGAGTTTCCAACAGTAGATCTGACTTTAGGAGGTTGGGAAAAATCTATACTTCAAGGTGTTGATGAAATTTTTATTTCACCAGGTATTGCTCAAAGCGAAGCGATTGTAGTATGGGCATTGGAACAAGGCATTGATGTTGTCAGTGATATTGAATTATTCTCTCGATATGCGCAAGCACCAATTATTGGTATTACTGGCTCTAATGGAAAATCAACAGTCACTCAGCTTTTAGGAGAGATGATTAGTGCTAGTGGTCAAAAAGTGGCTGTTGGTGGTAATATCGGCATACCTGCCTTGGAGTGTCTAGATGATGAAGTTGCGTTTTATGTATTGGAATTGTCAAGCTATCAACTCGATTATAGTAATAACTTAGATTTATTAACCGGCGTGGTGCTTAATATCACTCCTGACCATTTAGATCGATACGATAGTTTTGATAATTATGTAAGTTCAAAGCTTAGCTTGTATAAATATTGTCACCAGTTAATTATTAATATCGATGAGCCACTAGTTCCTCAATCAACTTCAGCTATTCATTTTGGTGTTAATATGCCAAAAAATGAACAGGATTTTGGAACAGTTACTTGCCATGGTAGTTGTTACTTCTTAAAGGGCGATGATGTGTTAATGGGTGTTGATGAGATGCAGTTAATTGGTGAGCACAATGTGGTCAATATTCTAGCAGCATTTGCATTAGGCGATCAAATTGGTATAGATATTAATACAATGATTGATTGCGTCAAGAACTTTAAAGGGCTTGAGCATAGATTAGAATGGGTAACAGAGCAGCAAGGTATTGTATTTTACAATGATTCAAAAGCGACTAATTCCTTTGCCAGCATAACAGCACTTAATTCACTCATTAGCAAGCATGAAAATATTGTTTTAATTGCAGGAGGGATAGCTAAAGAAGAAAGTTATGCTGAGTTTTTTGAGCTTATCGATCGAGATGTATTCGGTGTTGTATTAATTGGCCAAAGTGCGATGGATTTCGATCGTAGTATTCATACTGCAAAAACACTCCATGCTCAAGATATGGATGAGGCGGTGTCTTTAGCAAAAGACATGATCAATAATGGCGTTGTACTGTTATCACCAGGATGTGCAAGTTTTGATATGTTTGATAATTTTGAGCATCGGGGTCGCGAATTTAAGCAGGCTATTGCTGGATAAAATTAATCGCTTGATTAAGGTCAGCTGTTTTAAGTAGTAAGCCTTGTGTTTCATTTTTTAGCCAAGTGCTCTGACGTTTGCATAGCTGTCGCGTAGCAATAATAGATCTTTCAATCATTTCAGCCTCATCTATTTCATTATTTAAAAACTGCCAAGCTTGTCGATAACCAACACAGCGAATCGACGGTAGATCTTGATGGAGTTTAGGGTTAGATTTTAGGGTTTTTACTTCATCTATAAACCCTTGCTCCATCATCAAATGAAATCGAGTTTGAATACGCTGGTGAAGTTCAGATCGATCAGGCATTAGAATGATCTTTTTAATAGGATAATTAAGACCGCCTTGTTTATTACCTTGTAGGTGTGTCAATGTTTGGCCACTAATATCAAAGACTTCTAAAGCTCGGGTAATGCGCTGTGCATCATGGGCGTGAATTCTAATGGCAGCCACAGGGTCAATTTTCTGCAAATCTTGGTGCAAAGCTTCCACTCCCTTTTCCTTGAGTAATTGGTTGTATTTTTCTCTTGATGCGGGCGTTGATTCTGGTAACTCAGACAAGCCATGCTCTAAAGCATTAAAGTAAAATGAAGTGCCGCCCACTAAGATAGGTAACTCTTCATGATCAAAGGCTAGCTGAATTTGCGATTTAGCATCCGTGATAAAATCTTGAGCCGAGTAAGCATCACTCGGTTTGCAGATGTTAATCAGATAATGAGGATAAGCAGCCAGTGTTTTGGAATCAGGTTTAGCAGTGCCAATATCCATACCTTTGTAGATTAGAGCAGAATCAACACTAATAAGCCTAGATTTAATTTTTTGGCTAATATCAATTGCAAGATCTGTTTTACCTGAGGCAGTAGGACCCATTAAAAAAAGAACAGTATTAGCAGGTGGTTTTGACACAAAGATCCTTGTATTAGTAAGTATTTTTAACAACTAACCTAGATTATAATGTCAGCATTCAAAATATTGATAGAATAAAATCATGTTTACAGTAGAAAATCAAGCAAGTGGTAATAACTTTACGGTTGCAAAAGATGAAACCATTCTTGATGGTGCTATTAGTCATGGCCTAGGATTTCCTTATGGTTGTCAAAATGGCTTTTGTGGGAAGTGTAAAGCAACACTTATTGAGGGTGAGATAGATTATTTAGAAGGCGTTCCACCTGGGATTACTCCTGCGGAGATAAATGACAATATGTTTTTGCCATGTAAATGTTATGCCAAAACAGATCTATCGATTGTTGTTACTGAATTAGAAAGTATCGCAGATATTGAAGTTAGAACCCTACCGTGTAAAGTGGTTAAGATAGAACACTTGAATGCTGATGTAGCAAAAGTTGTTTTAAAAATTCCAGGTAGTGAGGCATTGCAATATTTAGCAGGTCAATATATAGATTTAATTCATCCTGATTTTAGTCCTCGAGCTTTTTCTATTGCTAACGCACCGCATAATACAGGTATTATTGAGCTTCATTTACGGCTTATTCCTGGTGGTAAATTCACTAATTTTGTCTTTAATGAAATGAAAGAAAAATCGTTATTGCAAATTAAAGGGCCCAAGGGTAGCTTTTATCTAAGAGAAGGTAGTGAAAAGCCAATGATTATGATAGCTGGAGGAACTGGTTTTGGTCCTGTTAAAGCGATGGTTGAGCATGCGATTGAATCCAATAGTCAAAGAAAAATCGATATTTATTGGGGAGCGAGAACAGAGCAAGATTTGTATATGTCACTTCCTAGCGAATGGGCCGAGCAATTTGATCATATTAATTTTGTGCCAGTTTTGTCTATGCCAGATGATAACTGGGCAGGTCGAGTAGGGTATGTTCATGAGGCAGTTTTAGCAGATTTTGATACCTTAACTAATTATGAAGTATATGCTTGTGGCCCGCCAGCAATGGTTAGATCTGCAGCCAATACCTTTGTTAAAAAAGGCCTGTTTGAGAAAAACTTTTTTAATGATAGTTTTGACTTTGCTCATCAGGCGAGTGAAGTATGAGCGAATTACAACAACATTTAACACAGCAGCTTCAAATTGCACTATCTCCTAGTTATCTAGAAGTTATTAATGAATCTGCCAATCACTCTGGTCCAGCAACAGAGTCCCACTTTAAACTAATTGTGGTGAGTGAATATTTTAAGGATTTGGCTTTAATTGCCAGACATCGTTTCATTAATCAATTGTTTAAAGAGGAGTTAGATCATATTCACGCATTGGCAATGCATACTTATACTCCAGATGAATGGCGACTAAAGAGTGGTGCGCCAGATTCTCCAAATTGTGCAGGTGGCAGTCAATCTTAAGGTTATTCAAACAATTTCTCTGGGCAAGTTTTTTGCTATTAGGTGCTTGTAGTTCACAAACAAATAATACAACAGCCCAGTCCAGTAAAACGCAAGTTGAGCAAACAGCTTTTGTTAAACCAGCTATAGAAAAAGATCTTTGGCGTTATATTGTTAATAGATCAAATTTAAAAGCACCGAGCCAAAAACACCTATATTGGCATATTGATTGGTTTAAAAAGAATCCTGACTATCTAACGCGTATCACCAAGCGTGCCAACCCTTACTTGTATTTGGTTGTGCAAGAAGTTGAAAAAGCAGGACTGCCGCTTGAGATTGCATTATTACCCATCGTAGAATCAGCTTATTACCCGTTTTCTTATTCTCATGGTACAGCATCTGGTTTGTGGCAATTTATTCCCTCTACAGGCAGACTTTACGGTTTAAAAGATAGCTGGTGGTATGACGCTAGACGTGATGTATCAGCCTCTACTAAAGCGGCAGTCAAATATCTAAAAAATCTAAACAAGTTATTTAAAGGTGACTGGTTGTTGGCAATAGCCGCTTATAATTCTGGCCCAGGTCGTGTGCAACGAGCTATTCGAGATAATAAAAAACAAGGTAAGCCGACTGATTTTTGGCATTTGAAATTGCCAAATGAAACTAAAGGCTATGTACCTAGATTATTAGCTGTAACTGAGTTAATCAGGCATCCTGAGAAATACGCTCAAATTATTACTCCAGTTAATAACGAGCCAGCTTTAAGTGCTATCCAGCTAAAAACTCAGTTTGATTTGGCTTTAATTGCTGAATGGTCAGGTATGACTTTGGAAGATTTATATACATTAAATCCAGGCTTGAAGCGCTGGGCAACACCTAGCAAAGGTAATTACACTTTATTATTGCCCAACGCAAATATGGAGCTGTTTCAAAAATCTATGCTGGCTAATCCAGAACAGCCTCGATTAGAGTGGGTGCGTCACCTAGTTAAACAAGGTGATAGCTTGAGCTTGCTTGCAAAAAAATATGCAACAACTATGGAGCAAATTGTTAGTGTTAATCAATTAGACGACCATTTGATTAAAGTGGGTAATCATTTAATTGTGCCCATTGCCAAAAAGGGCGCGATTGATTATTCATCATCAGAATCTCAACGTGAAAAATCTCGCTTAAATGCCCGAAAAAAAGGACATAAGGTTATTCATATTGTTACAACAGGAGATAGCTTGTGGTCAATTTCAAAAAAATATCAAGTGAGTATAAATAATATTGTTAAATGGAATCATATTAAACGCTCAGAGCCTTTAAAATTAGGCAAAAAGTTAGTATTGTGGCAGTCTAATGTAGTGTCAAAGCCAGATTTATCATCCGTAACATCGTTGGGTATAGATATTGATAGAAAGGTGATTTATCGAGTGAAGAGTGGCGATAATTTGTCAACTATTGCTGCTAAATTTGGCGTGAGTGTTAAACAAATTAAGCAATGGAACCAGTTGACTAATAAACCGCTACAGCCAGGTCAAAAACTCACCATTATAGTTAACGTTATTAATTCAAAAATGAAATAAATCTTATGAACATACTTCCTATTAACAAAATTATCTTAGCTAGTTTTGCCTTTGCACTTACACATTGGAAAAAGATTGTTGAAATCTCTATTCTACCTGTAGCAATCTCATTGCCATTGTTGTTAATCTTGCCACAAATGTTTGAACTGATGGAATTGGTCTTTCAAGGTGGTGAGTTGAGTGAAGTTGTTTTGCCAGATAATACACCTATATATTTATTATTATTTTTATATGGCTATATTATGCTGTCAGTGAATATGTATCGTTTGGTTGTATTGGGCGAACAGAGTGTTTTGGCTTTGTCACCCATTTTCAATATTCGTCAAATTTTTAGATTTCTTGGCTTAACACTTTTTATTGGTTTTGTAACGACAGTGCCTGTTATGCTTACAGGTATTGGTTTTTTGCAATTAATAATTTATTTTTTAATTATGCCAATTACGCTAAATTTTATTAACATTGCCACTAACCAACCTTCAAAATATCAATGGAAGTTGAATTTTGCTTCTCAGGCTAATTTGTTTTTGTTGCAAGCTATTATTCCTGCTTTAATTGGGATGATTTTTAACGCATTGTTTGATGCTATAGGCTTTTCAGAAGTATTTGGATGGGCGGTTAAAGCGATCTTATTCTACTGGAGTTTGGTTAACTTGGCGTTGTGTTACCAGCTCATTCAAAAAGCTAATGCTTCAGCGTAAATCCTTTTGGATAGCGCATATCATAAGTTGTTTTATGGAGTTTTTTAAGAGAAATCTTGCGTCTTAATTGTTGATAAATTTTGACAAAGTTTTTGAGTCGCTGTTGTTGATTTTTGTACCCGAGCACAACAGTCATATTTGGCTTAATAATTAATTGATCAATATTACTCCTAACTAGCGAAAGAATTTTCATATCACCTAAGATCTCTTGATAAATTTTATAATCTTTTAAAAGCGCTACACCTTGTTCTGGGTTGTTGTTAGATTTGAATAATACTAGAGATTCGTTTGTTTGAGAATTTGGCTGAAAAAATAAATTTTCAGGCGTGATTAGAATGCCTTGATTCGTTACATATCCTTGACATTTTTTCAATTTAGTGGACTTATCACAAGCAATATTTTCCCAATGAGCGGCAATTTTATGGGTTGTTATATGGATTTCAATAGCATCCCAAAATAGGCGTTTTACTTGAGCCTGCTGTACCCAAGGGTGTTGTTCTAATTGCTGTTTAATTTGATGTAAGTCTAGCTTATAAGCCTCTTGGACTAGTGGTTTTATTTGCACCTCTAGTGTTGCTTTGTTGACTAAATCGCTACGATCTATTTCCCAACTTACTTGGGTTTTTAGGTGTTCGCTAGGGTTATAATAAACCAAGCTCCATCCTACAATAGCGATTAATAAAAATATAAGAAATGGTTTAATCCATAATTTAAAGTGTTGAGAAAACGACCGTTTGTGTCGGTTTTTACTTTTAAACTTCATTGATAATTTGTTGAACTAATTGCTCAAAAGTAATGTTTGCAGCTTTAGCAGCCATAGGTACTAGAGAGTGAGAGGTCATACCAGGAACAGTGTTAATTTCTAATAAATAAGGCATGTTGTTCTGATCTAAAATAAAGTCAACCCTACCCCAGCCAGTTGCATTAATAGCTTGAAAGGCTTGTATTGCGATTTTTTGCAATTGTTCTTCTTGAGTCTTGTTCAAGCCACAAGGGCAAAGATATTGTGTGGTGCTTGATACATATTTGGATTCATAATTATAAAAATCTTGATCCGTAACGATTTTAATAACGGGTAGTGCTTTATCACCTAGAATCGCCACCGTATATTCATCTCCCGTTATCCATTGTTCAATTAGTATTTTGCTATCATAATGCCGAGCCAGTTCTAGAGCGTCATTAAGTTGTGAGGCTTTAGTAACTTTACTAATACCAATACTAGAGCCTTCAGAAACTGGCTTAACTGCCCAAGGTAGAGAAAAGTTAATAGTTGATGACTGTGTGTCTTTTTTGGCCAGTATAGAGGGGGCTAAAGGCAAACCTTTGGCGTGCCAAATTTGTTTACACAGATGTTTGTCCATGCCATTTGCGCTAGCCATTGAATTGGAGCCCGTGTAGGCAATATGACGATCTTCTAAGAGTTTCTGTATAAAGCCATCTTCACCGCCTCGACCATGTAGAACAATAAAAGCCAGGTTGAATTGTTCAGACCAAAGATCGTTTAAATTATCTCCGTTCCAGTCGAATTTAAAACATTGAATATGTAGAGATTTTAAGGCTTGATAGACAGCTTCACCACTTTCTAAAGAGACTTGTCGCTCGGCAGAATTGCCCCCCATTAATACTGCAATCATATAATTTTTAGCTCAGTTTCTAAATCAATTTCAAAGTTTGATTTTACGGTTTGTTGAATATGCAAAATGAGGTTTTCAATATCAGTGGCACTGGCATTATTGTGGTTGATAATATAATTAGCGTGCTTATCAGATACACAAGCGCCACCAATACAAAACCCTTTTAACTGTGAATTTTCAATTAATTCAGCAGCATAGTATTGTTCTGGATTTTTGAAAACACTGCCACAGCTTGGCAAGCCAATAGGCTGAGAGGCGTTTCTTTTTTGCAAGAGTTGCTGAATATTTTGACTGGATGGTGTTTGATTAAATTCTAATTCGGCAGCTATAAAATACTCATGAGGATGAACAGGTTTGACATGTCGATAGCCAATATTAAAGTCAGCGCTTTGGCGTTCAAAGACTTCGCCAGCTGTATTAACGGTATGTATACATTTAACAAACTCCCAAAACTCAGAGCCAAAAGCGCCTGCATTCATAGCTAATGCACCGCCGACTGTACCAGGAATAGCGCTTAAAAATTCTGCTCCAGATAGATTTTTTTCATGAGTAAATCTTGATAATTTAGCAAGCGTAACTCCTGCTTCTGCCATAATACGATTGTGTTTAAGTTGCAAAGATTTAAGCTGTGTCAGTTTAATAACAACTCCTTTAAATCCTGAGTCACGAACCAAAAGATTACTGCCCAATCCTACTAATAAAATTGGCTTGGTGTTTTTGTTTAGAAATTCGACAAGTGCCTGAATGCTTGCCGGCATAAAAAAATCTTGTGCCACTCCACCTGCTCGTAAAGAGCAGTGCGAAGCCATTGGTTCGCATTGTTTTAGTACGTTAATTAATTTAGCCATAATTCGATTTTAACAGGCTAGGCAGGGTGTGAATATCACCCGCACCTAGCGTGAGTAGCACGTCATTTGGGCCGATAATATGCGGCAATACGTTTAAAACTTCTTGAATATCTTTAATAACAACTGGATTTAGCGTCGAACGCTTTCTAATAGAGTCTGCTAAAGTTGAGCTATTAATTTGCGCGATAGGCGTCTCACTGGCTGGATAAATATCTAGCAAAATTAAACTGCCTGCTTGGCTTAAAATTCGAGCAAAATCATCAAAAAGATCTCGAGTTCTTGAGTAGCGATGTGGCTGAAAAATCACTACTAGGCGTTTATCAGGATAGGTATTTTTAAGAGAATCAAAAATCGCATTAATTTCGACAGGATGATGACCGTAATCATCAAACAAATCAACTGGCTGCTGTTGAATTTTCAGCTGGCCATGATGATCAAGTCTTCTAGCAACGCCAGAAAAATGACTGAGCGCCGATTGAATAACCTCAATATCAATGTTGAGCTCACAGCAAACGCCAATAGCTGCTAAAGTGTTAAGAATGTTGTGTTTGCCAATGAGATTTAGTTGGATCGAAAAGGGTTGGTTATATTTTGGGTTTTCACGGGTATAGAGAACGTCAAAGTGCATTTGCATATCAACTTGCGTGATATTAATAGCACGTATGTCAGCCTTTGAATTAAATCCGTAACTAATCATAGGACGGTGAATGTTAGCCATAATATCATCAACACCTTGATCGTCACTACACAAGATGCAAGCGCCATAAAAAGGTAAGTTAGATGTGAAACTAACAAAGGTATCTTTTAATTGCTGATAATTGTTGTCATAAGTCTCCATATGATCTTGATCAACATTGGTAATAACGCTCAACATAGGTTGCAGGTGCAAAAAAGAAGCATCTGACTCATCCGCCTCAGCAATTAAGTAATCGCTTGCACCCAATTTAGCATTAACACCATTAGAGTTTAAAATCCCGCCAATAATATAAGTAGGATCGAGTTCAGCTTGATTTAGAATGTGCGCAATGATACTGGTTGTAGTGGTCTTTCCATGTGTTCCTGCTACAGCAATGCCAAAACGAAAACGCATGATCTCAGCTAACATTTCTGCTCTTGGTACTACAGGGATGTTAAGTTTCTGAGCTTTTTTTAGCTCAGGATTATTAGAGCTGATGGCGCTAGAAACAACCACTGCCTGAACATTGTCAATATTTTTAGAATGATGTTGGTTGCTAATTTGACAGCCCATTTCTGAGAGTCTTTTAGTGATATTGTTGTTTTGTAAGTCTGACCCAGAGATTTGATAGCCTAGATTGTGAAGCACTTCTGCAATACCACTCATGCCTGATCCACCAATGCCAATAAAATGAATTTTATGGATTCTAGATCTGGATACTTGTCTTAGGTTGTTCATGGCTGTAAGACGCTAATAATGCACAACACTTGAATACCTTCGCCTTTTCCAAAAGCACTCAAACCTTCGCCAGTCGTTGCTGTAATACCAATATCATCTGTAGAAATGTTAAACAGCTTAGCGATATTTTTTTTCATATCAATGATAAAAGGCGATATTTTTGGTTTTAAGCATTCAATAGAAATTGAAATATGTTGCACCTGCCAAGTATTTAAATCTTGCAAAGCTAGTTTCAGGTATTCACGACTATCAACAATTCCTTGTTGACAAAGATAATCCGCTTTTTCGCCCAAAATATTAATACCCGTAATAGAGGAGACAGCGTTGGTTAGGGCGTGGAGCACTACATCACCATCACTATTTGCTCGCAAACCTTGGGCATGCATGCAATCAACACCTGCTAATAATAGCGTTTTTTTGTTATTTTCAAAGGCGTGAGAATCTTGTCCAAGACCAGTTTTAAATTTCATAAGGTAGATGCTTGTTTTAAATAAAAGTTGGCCAATGATAAATCTTCAGGATTGGTAATTTTTAAATTAGTTTTTGAAGATTCAACCAATAAGGAGCTTAGACCCATACGCTCAATTGCACTCGCTTCATCAGTGATATGGACACCCTCATTATGAGCACTATTAAGTGCTTCTAATAGTAGACCATACCGATACATTTGTGGTGTTTGTGCTTGCCATAAGTTAGTCCTGTCTACTGTTGATTCGGCTATATTTAATTTAGATTTTTTAATGGTGTCGACAACTTTAGTTGCTAACAAACCGCCAATTTTTTGACCTTCAAGCTGCTGAATAAGATTTTCAACATCTTCGGCTTTAATACAAGGGCGAGCAGCATCATGAACTAAAACCCAATCGCTATCTTGAACAAAGGGTTTGAGTGTATTTAGCGCATTAATAACAGATTGATAGCGCTCTTCACCACCAACAGCGATAGATAAGAGTTTAGGGTGATGATAAAATTTAGAAGATTTAAACCAAGAGTCTTGTTTTGAAATTGCAACTACACAACCTTTAATTTTTTCAATATTTAGCAAGGTGGATAGGCTTTGATCAAGCACACTAAGGCCATTATCTAATTGTAAATATTGCTTGGAAATGCTAGTTTGCATCCTTGTTCCAACACCACTGGCAGGCACAACAAGATAGCAATGATCAGTTGACATAATGTATAAAAATAAACTGGATTATTTTTTATTATACCCAAGCGACGGGCGTTTTAATCTTGATCAGAAATGCTGATTTGATAGTATTTTTCACCTTCTTTAATTAAGCCAAATTTTTGCCGTGCTATTGACTCTAAAATTTCCAGCTTTTGGTCTGACTTTGCATTAATTTCTAGCATTAGCTCTAAATTTTCTTGTGTAAGTCTTTCATTGATGGCAGTATTTTTTTCAAGCTCAGCTTGCTTAATATGAATATCAAAAGGAAAGGTGTTGATAATAAAATTCTGACGAATAAGTGTGGCCAGTATCACCAATAAAATAATACTAATCCAATAGCGATAAAAAAAGCCAAATAAACTATTTGACTTTTTTAGAAGATTAAGACTCAATGTTTAAGCTCGACTAATTAGCCGTCAGCAAGGTTTTGACCATCTTTAACATCTTGTGAAAACATCCAAATTGAGCCACCAATGATATAAATAGTAGAGGCAATAACGCCAAAGGCTGCAATCCACTCAGCTGTACCAGAAATTATTTCAATGTATGAGAGGATAATTAAAGCTAATGGCGCAACTAAAGTAATTGCTAATGTACTAATCATTAAAACATTACCTCTTGCGCCGCTATTATTGACTGTTGAGCTCATATTTCCGCCTTGTATAAATTAAGTTGGAATTATTATATCACAGATTTTTTTGCCTTTCTTGATGTGAGTCAATTTTTCACTAATAAAGTATGGGATATTTTGTCATGCCATGCGAGATTATTTTGATTAAAAAACTGATAAATAAAGCCTGCACCTAAGGTTAAAAAAGAAACTATTCCTGCTAAAAAACGAATCAAAGCTTGCTGATGGGTGATATTTTCCTGATTGGGTTGAATGACTTGAAATCGCCAAGCTTTCATGCCAACGGTTTGGCGACCTTTAACCCAAGAAACAGTAAAATATAAATAAATACTGGGCAGGGTGATTAAGTAGAAAAAAGCATCACCCATGCTACCAAACAACGCATTGGTTACTAGGCCTACGAAAAAGACCAAAGAAAAGGCTAAAAAGGTATCGTAAAACATAGCGCCTAAACGACGTAATAAAGAAACATTAGAGTTCATGATTAATTAGAAGATTGGGGTTGATGACGGTTTGGTTGAGATAAATACCAAAATGTAGATGCGGCCCTGTTGCTCGACCAGTTTGACCAATTGTGCCTATTATCTCACCTTGCTTGACAATCTGACCAGGCTTTACCAAGCGTTTATTTAGATGAATATAGACACTAATTAGTCCTTGCCCATGATCAATAAATACCGTATTGCCATTAAAGAAAAATTCATCACTCACAATAACTTGTCCACCTGCTGAGGCCTGAATGTTGGTGCCAATATTCCCAGCATAATCTAGCCCTGTATGTGGGCGCCTCGCTTGTCCATTGTAAAAACGTTTAAAGCCAAAAGGACTGGTAGTCACACCAGAAACAGGACGTATAAACCTAGACTCTTGAAAGGCGATATTTGAAAAAGTTTTACGGGCTTTGGATAGAATAGGGCGTTCTCGTTTGATTCTGTCCATATGTGCTAAATTAGGATTAACGTATTGTTTATTTTTACCAGTGAGAGTGATATGTTGCTCTTGATAGGCATGCTCTTCAACTTGAAAGGGAATCTGGCGCGTGGAAAAATCTTTAATAGTGAGTTTCTTATCACCTGTTTTGGCTAATAAGGGAATGCCAATGAGTGCTTGCCAATGAGTATTTTCCAGGTGCTGAACGTAGACTGGAACTTGGCTATAAAAAGCTTTTGGACTAGCATGATTAGTGTAGAAGTCAACGACTGCAATCCCACCTGGTACAGGGGTATTTTTGACGTTGAGATTGGCTAGAACACTCAATGGTAGTAGTAGAAGAAGTAAGAGTTTAGTTTTTTTCAATTTTTTCCACCTTAGAATAGATAACGCCATCACTCAAACGCGTTTGTATTAACTGCTTAGTTTGTATGAGGTTAACTGATGTTAGTAATTTTTGATTGGCACCGATGGTAATACTATAACCTCTAGATAGAGTGCTAAGTGGAGAGAGATGCCCAAGCGCATGTGCATGATTGGCAAGTTGGTTTTTTTGCTGATTAACAAGCTGTATCACCGCATTTTTTAGTCGATGATTTAACTCTATGAGCGCTTTCTTATTCGCGCTAATTAGTTGAGTAATTTGCTGGTTTAAGCGATTTTTAGAAAGTTGATTAAGAGTGTTAGCGTGTTTAATTTGCACTTTTGGCGAATGTTGCTTAAGGTTAGAAAACAAAGTTGTCAATTTGTACGCTTGGGTGTTAATCATTCTAGTGGCCGAACTCTCTAGTCGGTGTGATAGAAAATCAAGCTGTTGTGACAAATAATTTACTTGCCTTTCAGGTGAGGTAATTCTTAGTTTTAGCTGATCCAGATATGCCTGTTTATGTTGCTGATTTTGCCAGGCTTGCTGATGCAATTGGGTCGATAATTTGGCTACTTGAGATAATAGTTCTAGCCTATCTGGTGTTGCTAGCATAGCAGCAGCACTTGGCGTTGGTGCGCGCATATCGGCAACAAAATCTGCAATAGTAGTATCTGTTTCATGTCCGATGGCGCTAATAATAGGCGTTTTGGCATGATAGATAATGCGGGCTACCGATTCTTCGTTAAAGGGCCATAAATCTTCAAGAGATCCGCCACCGCGGGCAACAATAAGCACATCACAGCGTTCTGTATTGTCAGCAGCTGCAATTGCTTGTCCGATTTTTTCAGCTGCGCTTTGGCCTTGAACTAAACTGTCAAATAATAAGATATGGGTGAATGGATAGCGTTTGCTAAGCACTTTAATAATGTCTTGAATAACTGCGCCCGTTGATGAGGAGATTACGCCAATAGTATTCACATGAGAGGGTAGAGGTTTTTTGTGAGATGGATCGAACAAGCCTTCTTCAGCTAATTTATTTTTTAATTGTTCAAAGGCTAGATTTAGATTACCCACGCCAACAGGCTCAACTTGCTTAACAATGAGCTGGAAATCTCCTCGCGCCTCATACAAGGTAGGTGCAGCGCGCACTAAGACTTCCATACCATTTTCAGGTGTAAATTTAATATTGCGCTGATTGAGACGAAATAAAGCGCATCGAATCTGAGCTTTGTTATCTTTTAGAGAAAAATACCAATGTCCTGAAGAAGGGCGCGCTAAGTTGGATATCTCTCCTTGTAGCCAGCACGTCGGAATGTTGTCTTCAACGGTATTATTACATAGCGATAAAAAGCTAGAGACAGTATATATTTCGTCTAAATTAAACATATATTATTATCTAAGCAGAGCAAATACAGCGCCACTACCGCCATCTTTTTCAGGACATGAGTTAAAGGCAAGCACTTGAGGATGCTGAGTTAGAAAACTAACTACTTGGGTTTTTAAAATACTCATGCCATTTTCAGAATGATAGCCTTTGCCATGAATAATGTGAATAAACTTTTCTTGTTGGTGGTGATGCATAAAAGCACTCATAGACTCACAAGCCTGCACTACTGTTTGGCCATGAAGATCCAAAGTGGGCGCATAACCAATGTCACCTTGTTTCATTTTTTTGATAATTTTTGCTGATAGGCCATTTTTGGCATAAGTCACAACTTCTGAGCCACTTAATCGTGCTTCAGTGATAAAGCTATAGGCTGTGAATGCGGCTTTTTTAACTTGGTTGTTTTTTGAGTTTGTTCCATCTTTGTCGATAGGTACATTAGCATCAACACTCTCTCTAAACATCTTTTTGTCATTGTCGTTGATCGTATAATTATGCATTAGAAAACCCTTGAATTAGAGTTTAATTATAGCAATATTAACTAACTTTTTACAAAGCTTTAGTTGACACTTTGAGATGCATATCTTACTAATGATTAATTATTTTGTACGATTCGTGATTTTTTTAGATGGTTTTTCTGGTTTAGCATAGCTGAGCTGGGTAATTAAATCAGTACGATGATAACTATCAAGACTACTTACAGCGATACTACCTGCTCTCTCTATATCAATATATCCATCCTGATGAACAATGTCATCTTTGATATTTATATAAGTTATTTCACCAATAATGATAATAGTGTTATTTATTGTTAGTTGATGATGCTCTTTTAGCTCCATACCAAGTTGTATTCGACTCTGCTTTACAAAAGGTGCGGGAAAGTTATCGTGCCATTCTTCACATAAACCTGTCGCTTTAAACTCGGATATTTTTTTATCATATCGAGCAGATGTTTGATGAGCCTGTTCGCAAATTGATTCATTAGCATGATTGATTGTGTAATGTCGAGTTTCTAGTATATTTTCCAGAGTATTCCTGCAAACTGAGTGTGGTCGAGATATCATGCCTAACAATGGAGGAGTTGAGCCGATATGAAAAACAGAAGTAAAGATGGCAATGTTAGTATTTTTATTTTGATCACAGCTAGCAATCATATTAGCACTTTTGAAGCCACTCAACGCATTTACAAATAACGCTCGATATCGATCATCTAAAGCTTCAATCTGTTCTGTTTTTAATTGCATAAGTAGTCCAATTTAAAGTATCACAAATGATTGTTATGTCATAGGTAAGCAATAGAATGAAAACAGTTGTCAATCTTTTTCTCATAGATAAACACCAATAAGAAAATATTAATAACTTTTATAAAGCTCGATAATACATGATAAGTGCGATAAAACCTATTAAAAAAAGAGTGTTGCATAACCTTTAAGGTTTAAGTGAGACAATTATGCAGTTATTGTAGACATAACGCCAGCATTCAAATATTTAGAGCTAACTTGTTTGGGTTTTTATATAACCTAATAAATGACAACTATAGAAGATAGGATTTCGATTGTATGGATGGTTGGAATATGTAGACTATCAGGTGGAATTGATGTTAGTTCTCAACGACCAATCTTAAGTTCAAGAAATGATATTGCTTCTTTTTCCTTACCAAACAATTGCTTTATTTTCCCAATCAATAAATGATAATTCACCATCTATATCTTGTTGGTTCATAATATTTGCAAGATGCTCTGCAACAAACTCAGGTGTGAATAAATTCTCTTTTTTTACTGAACCTTGGAAAGGTTTGGTTAAGCCCGTATCAGTTGTACCAGGATGAAAAGATATAAGCTTTACATTTTTAGCTCGTCTGGCATATTCAATAGCAGCGGTTTTTAAAAGCATATTTAGTGCTGATTTTGATGCACGATAGCTATACCAGCCACCAGAACGATTATCTCCGATACTTCCAATTCTTGCGTTAAATACCGTAATAATACAATTATTTTTGGATTTAACCAGGTTAATTAATGACTTTAACCAGAGAATAGGGACGATACTATTAATTGTGAAGACTTCTAAAAGATTGCTAGAATTTAGTTCTTCTATGCGTTTTTCTGGCCAAATAGAGTCATTATGTAAAATACCGTTACAAATACAAACATGGCTTATCGCTCCTAACTGGTTTTGCTCTATAAAAAGCTTAATCATTTCGCAGGCATTGATAATTGATGCTTCGCTATAATCACATTGTATATTATGAATAGACGAAGATAGAGTTTTTGCTTGGCTAGAAATTTGATCTCTACTAATAGCAATAACCTGTCCAATAGCGCTATCTTTTTGCCACTGTTGAACCATTGCACCACCAAGACCACTCCTTGCGCCAATAACAATAGCGACTGATTTAATCATTATAAAATCTGATATCCGTTAAACATAAGTCCGCTTGAAATTCACGTCCTATTGCAACTAGACCAATGCGATTAATTTTTTCCGGAGAAAATTCATGTAAAGTTTTATATTTATCTAACTTCTGAAAAGGAAAGCGATATTTTTTCCAGTCATTTTCTGCTTTAAAACTAGAGCGATATGACTGCCATGGAAACCATAATTCATCTGTTCTAATGTGTATATTATATATTTCACTATTGCCTGCAACTTCTATTTCAACACCAGAATACTGTGAAGCGTCAAAAGTGTTGTTTTTAGATAAGGGCAGCGCTATTTGAACAAAACCCCCATTATTTTCTGTTGTTACATTTCCACGCATGCGTAAACAACTCTTACCTTTGTATTCATCTAAAGATAATTGTCCTTTAGAAAGCCCTCCCATGACAGTATCAGTTACCAATTGCCATTTTGTTCCAAGGGCAGAGGTTAAATTAGTGTTATTTCGATTGTCTATAACAGCAGGGTTCATATCTTTAGCGAATACATTACTATTTAACCAACTAGTGAGAGTTAAGGTGCCTAGTAGAAGGATTTTTATTAATTTATGCAGTTGAAGACTCACAGTAAATATTTTTTTAATATCATGCTTGGTTTTTTTATTTTTAAATTGAGACTGATTGCTTAAATGAAGCTATCCATGTAATTATTATATGGTTATTTTTATTATTAAGTAGGACAAATACTATTACAATTTAATTTTTTGATATTAGTTTATTCACAGTCAATTTATTATTTTTAAGGATTTATCTGTTAATACTGTTGAGCTTGATAGGTAAAGATGGCAAGTTTGTTAAGATTTAGAGAGCCTTGATCAATCCAATTAATGAATAAGTTGTTAGTTAAATTAAGAAGGAGTTAAAAAAAGTAAAGTTTTAACTCTTTGCTTTAAATTAAATATGGCATATAACAAGATAAAAACAGATTCGTCTCTTGGTTTAGAAATACACAATCATTTAGTCAAACAGGGTGTTGAAACACCTGTTGAAGAAATGAGTCTTTCAAGGGTTGAAAAAATTAATAGTATCGAATCTGATTTCAAAAACATAATGAAAACATTAGGTATGGACTTAAAAGATGACAGTCTAATTGACACACCTAATAGAGTTGCAAAGATGTATGTTAATGAAATATTTTGGGGTTTAGACTACAAGGCATTTCCAAAATGCACAGCAGTGTTGAATAAGATGAAATACGATGAAATGGTTGTAGAGCGTGGTATTAGTGCACAATCTAATTGTGAACATCACTTTGTCGTTATTGATGGACTTGCTACTGTGGGTTATATTCCAAATGAAAAAGTATTGGGGCTATCGAAAATGAATCGTATCGTAGAATACTTTTGCAAAAGACCTCAAATACAAGAACGTCTGACAGAGCAAATTTGGCACACACTTTCTTATATATTGCAAACAGAAGATATTGCTGTTTTAATAGATGCTCAGCATTTTTGTGTTAAGTCTCGTGGTGTTGAAGATATAGGTTCTAGTACCATAACAAGTAAATTAGGCGGAGCATTTAAAAAAGACCCGATAACGCGCACTGAATTTATGGCACTTGCTCGAATAGAATGTAAATAAAAAAAGAAGTTAATTTTGATTAAATCTTATTCAAAATTTTTTTTAATAGCTTTTCTTTTAATTTTTACTAGTGGTTGCACTTTTAAGTTTACTTACAATAATCTTGAATACGTAATTTCGTCATATGTTGAGAAAATGGTGTCGTTAGATGGTGTTTTAAAAAAACGCTTAGATGAACAAACCATTAGTCTTATAACTTGGCATCGTAACACCCAACTTATACAATATGCTAATTTATTAAGAGATCTTAAGCGTGACTTTGGCCCTGATTTAACTGAACAACAAGTTTCATACACTATTAAAAATATAGAGGATTTTTGGCAGATATTAGTTGAAAAATTAAATAAAGAGATGGTGACTTTATTGCCATTGCTTAATAATGATCAGCTTGATGAATTGTTTGTAAATATTGATAAAAAGAATGATAAATTTTATAAAGAAAATGTTGATCTAGATAAAGATGAGATTAGCGAAGAATATGAAGAGAGATTGTTGGATAATTTTGAAACTTGGTTGGGAGATCTAACTAAGCAGCAAAAAGATGAGATACAAAAAACTGCAACCACAATTGATAGTAGTGCAAACTTAAGATTACAACTTAGAAAGTATTGGAAAAAAAATATTCAAGAGATTTTAAAAACTGAAGATACTGTTGACATTAAATCAAACAAGCTTACTATCTTTTTTAATCAATTTAATGCCAAGCAAATTGATATGTTGGCTAATATACGCAATAAAAACATACAGGCAATAGGTTTATTGGCTTTAAAGTTAATACACATTGCTACACCCGAGCAAAAGCAGAATTTTATCAATAAAGCAGATTACTATATTCGAATTTTTACGGAGTTAAAAGAAAATCGATAACCTTAAAGCCTGACTGGTGCTTAATTCCAGCCAACTTTCCACTTTGAAGAATCTTTTAGATTTTCCCAGTCAATTTCATAGCTATTTTTATTAATCACTGCTTCAAGTTTGCAGCCAATAATTTTATTATTATCATCGCGGACTAGTTTGGTAACGATAAAGTGTAGCTCTTTGTTTTCTGGATTTAATGCAGTCCATTTGGTGAACAGTAGTTTTTCTGAATTGAATCGATTATTTGATTTAGCATTATTATTAATCATTTTTATTTATGCATTAAAAAAGCCCTCATACGAGGGCTTAATTATAGCAATGTTAAATTATCATTTACAAAGCTTTGATTTGAGCATTAATACGAGCTTTCTTTCTAGCTGCTTGATTCTTATGCATCAGGCCTTTGCTCACTGACTGGTCAATCATTTTTTGCATTTCAACATATCCACCTTGAGCTTCTTCCTTGTTACCAGCTTCTAGTGCATAAGATACTTTTTTGATGAAAGTACGTACTTTAGCGCGAATTTGTGAATTGTGCTTGTTACGTTTTGTTGCTTGTCTTGCGCGTTTTTTTGAACCTGCTGAATTAGCCATCGTGATATATAAAGATTAAAATAATTAAAGGCGTAATTATAAAGTCTTAGTGAGAGAAAGTCTAGTGGAAAGTGAAAATTTAAATTACTTGGATTGTGCAAGATTTTCTAGTGAACTACTAGATCTTTCTATTGAATCTAGAGTTTTGAGTATCTTACGTTTATTAGTGAGTAAATGCCAAGTTTTTCCGCCTTGTGACCTCCACAAAGACGCTGCTCGTATGCCAGATAGAAGAAGTGCTCTGATATAACCGGCAGTACGTTGATTGGATAAATAAACTTGTTCACCCTTGACCATAATTCTAGGATTTAATTCGCCCAAAGTTGATTTGTATAGCTCGCCTAAGCGAGCAATAGAGTTGGCATGAGTAATTTCAAAGAATGCCTGTTTGTTAAAAGTATCGATTTCTGCTGTAATAGTATTCAGTAAGGCAGGGTTTTTCATTAGCTTTTTTTCTAAATTAATTAAAGATAAAGCATAAAAAGTAACGCCTTGCATAGATTTTGTTTTTTTGCCAAGTACAACTTTTAAGGTTGATATGCCAACAGACAGCTGTGTTTTAGAGGTGAAAATATCGATTACTTTAACACTTGTATTAGTAATACTGCTAAGGCTGGCACTAGCGCATTCACTATGGCATGTGCCTTTTGAAGCGAGCTGATCAACCAGCGCCGCACATTGCAAAATGCCTGCTAGGGCAAGTGTTTGATTTTCTATTTTAGTCATTGTTCCTTTGTTCAATAATAGCACCACCAAGACAAATCTCCTCTTGATAAAATACAACAGATTGACCAGGCGTGATAGCTCTTTGTGGATGTTTAAAAATAACTTTTAATGAGTTGTTGTGACTAATTAATTCGCAGTCTTGTGACGCTTGTCGATAGCGAATTTTAGCCTGGCAAGTAAGTGGAAGATCTGGCTGACTCCCAATCCAATGAAGATTAGAGGTAGTGAGCGTTTGGTGATACAAAAGCTGGTGGTCACCTTGAACGACTAATAGTTCATTTTTGTCGATGCGTTTATCAGCCACAAACCAAGGCTCTGGTGAGTCGCTAAAGCCACCGCCTATTTCTAAGCCTTTTCTTTGGCCAATAGTATAAAAAGCCAGACCCTGATGGTGTTTGATAAATTGTCCATGCTCATCAACTATATTGCCTGGTTTTTTAGGCAGGTAAGTCTGTAAGAATTGCGAAAAATTACGCTCTCCGATAAAGCAAATTCCAGTGGAGTCTTTTTTTTCTGCCGTAATTAAGTCGTGTTTTTTGGCCAGTGCACGAACTTCAGTTTTGCTAATTTCTCCTAGAGGAAACAAACTTTTGCTAAGTTGTTGTTGGTTTAATAGATGTAGAAAATAACTTTGATCTTTGTTGTCATCTAAACCAGTTTTAAGTTGATAAGTGTTGTTGCTATGAGTAATTCGGGCATAGTGGCCAGTGGCAATTTTATCAGCACCAAGCGCAAGGGCGTGCTCAAGAAAAACTTTAAATTTTATCTTTTGATTACACAGCACATCAGGATTGGGTGTTCGGCCTTTTTTATGTTCTTGTAAAAAATGCTCAAAAACATCCTCCCAATAATCCGCTGAAAAATTAATACTGTGAAGCTTTATCCCAAGCTTGTCTGCGACTTTTTGTGCATCTGATAAGTCTTGCTCAGCGGTGCAATGGCCATCTGTATCATCCTCATCCCAGTTTTTCATAAACAACGCCTCTACCTCATAGCCTTGTTCTAATAGCATGAGTGTGGCAACGGAAGAATCAACACCACCAGATAACCCAACGATAATTTTTTCAGACTTATTCAAAGATTTCGTAAGCCTGCACAATGCGTTGAACTAATTTGTGTCTAACGACGTCGCGAGAATGAAAATGACAAAATGAAATTTTAGACTCACTCTCCAAAACTTTCATAGCATGCAGTAGGCCGGATTTATCAGGGCGAGCTAAGTCAATTTGAGTAACGTCACCAGTAATAACCATTTTTGAGCCAAAGCCCATGCGTGTTAAAAACATTTTCATCTGTTCAATGGTGGTATTTTGAGCTTCATCTAGAATGATAAAGGCTTCATTGAGAGTACGTCCGCGCATAAAAGCTAAAGGCGCCACTTCTATAATATTTTTGTCCAAGAGTTTAGTGACCTTGTCAAACCCCATCATTTCATATAGTGCATCATAAATAGGGCGAAGATATGGATCTACTTTTTCAGTTAAATCGCCTGGTAAAAAGCCAAGCTTCTCACCTGCTTCAACGGCAGGTCGAACCAAAACAATACGTCTAATATCTGAGCGCTCTAGCGCTTCAACAGCTCGCGCAACAGCAAGATAGGTTTTTCCAGTACCTGCAGGACCAATGCCAAATGTACAATCTTGCTTCTTAATAGCTTTGACATAATGTTGTTGATTTTTCGAGCGCACATGAATGAACTTATGTCTGGTTTTGATATTTACTGATTCACCCGGAAGGTCGTCCTCTGTATAAGCTTTTATAGTCATTTCTACGTCATGAACTTCTATAGCTTGGGTTTGTGCTAGGGCGCTTAAATCTTGCAAAATACGAGCCGCTAAGTGTTTATTATCACCGCGGATAACAAACTCTTCGCCTTTGTTGTTAATGTCAACATTTAAGCTTTTGGAAATAGTCTCCAAGTGTCGATCAAACGATCCACAAACGCTGGCGAGTTGTTCGGTGTTGTTAACGTCTAAAGTAATATGCATAAGATATATTTTAGCATTTTTGCTGGCGACAATAAAAAACAGTTGTCTTTTTTGAATTGAATAATTGGTATGATACAATGATAAAATATATACAAATAAACGGCAGTAGAAAAATATGCGTCTAAACATGGGTAACAAATCCCTATACGCTATTCGCATGACAATATTAGTCATGCTATTTCAGTTATTATCGCCAGCGGTTTTAGCGTTGATGACAGAGTCGCAAAAAAGCGGAAGTTTTGCTACTATTTGTACTATTCAAGGTTATCAGAAAGTCTGGATTGAGGCAGATGACGAGCCAGCACACTCCAAGACTTTAACCTGTCCGGTTTGCTTATTGAGTTTGGGTTCATTAGACACGATAAATCCAAGTAACGAATACGCCATCAATATGAAAAATGAGGCGGTTATTCACCTCTTAACTATTCAAAGTCATGCTCGGTCCAATAATCTTTTTCAAGCCTTTGTTATTCGTGCACCACCGCTTTTTAGCTGATACAAGTTTTTTGCCATCTCATTGATACATAATCATGAGATACATACCATACAGTTAAAAAAAGGAAAGTACCTATGTTAAACCATTTCAAAAAAACGCTATTTTTATTAATAGCACTAGTCAGTGTCACTTTTGCCAATGCAGCATCTCATGCACACCAAAACAATCACGTAAATAAATCAATTTCCATTACAGATCCCTGGATTCGTTCAGCACCTGAAAATGCACCAGCATTAGGTTTATTTTTGCGTATTAGCAATCATACTAATCAAGAAGTAAGACTAATTTCTGCTTATACAAAAGGGTATAAGCGCATCGAGCTGCATAGAACAGTTGATAGTAATGGCGTTATGAAAATGGTTAAGCAAGCGTTTATGCCAATTCCTGCACAAGGTGAGCTACACTTAAAGCCAGGGAGTTGGCATATTATGTTAATTGGCCCAGACAAGGTGCCGAGTAAGGGCGAGCAGATTATGGTCAGTCTTGAGTTTGATGATGGTAATACGCATATGATTAAAGCCTTGGTTAGAAAAGGAAAAATGATGATGAAACATCATTCCATGCATTAAATGAGTACTAAGGTTTTTACTATGATTGGTGTGGTTGTCTTATTGGCAATTGCACTACTCTATCCATTAGGCGCTCATAAGGATTACAAAAGCTTGAGTTCTCAATTGACTTCAGCGCAAATTATGCACAATCCACAAAGGCCATTGCCTAGCTTTTCTCTAATTGATCAAAATTCTCAGAAGTTTAATAATGATAGTCTGAAGGATAAATGGTCGTTATTGTTGTTTATTTATACGCATTGTCCAGATGTTTGTCCAACAGAGTTAGCCAATATGGCTATGCTAAAAGCACATCTTGAAAGTCAAAATTCAGCTGTTATTCCCAATATTGTGGCGATTACATTTGACCCTTTAAGAGACACACCTGAGGTATTAAAGACCTACGTGACTCATTTTGATAAAACGTTTGTTGGTGTATCAGGCGATATGCAACAGATTGATCAATTGGTTAAAAGCTTGGGTGCGTATTATGAACGAGTTGTTTATGATGATGAGGGTAAATCAGTCACGCTTAAAAAGCATGAGCCGCTGCCTGAAGATGCAATTGAGAAGGGTTATATTATTAACCATACGGCTAGAATTTATCTAATAAGTCCTGATGGTCAAGTTTTGGCAGGTTTTCCAACGCCACACAAAGTGAATGATATGGCTGGTGATATTAAACTACTAACTCAAACTTTTGAAGAATAAAGGCGCTTTTTTGGCGGTTTTAGCCGGCTTATTTATCTTTAGTGGCTATCTTTATCAATGGAAAAGCAAACAGTCTGTTACTCATAATATTCAAGTAAGTAAATGCCAAATATCAGAATCAATTTGCATAGTTAGCTTAGATAATGATAAAAGTATAGAATTTGATATAACGCCTCGAGGCATTCCCACTACGCAAGCCCTCGCGTTAAGTGTGTTAACACATGGTTTGAATGTAGATGAGGCGTCAGTTAGTTTTGAGGGGATTGAAATTGATCATCATCTACCGCCATATACACTGAACAAAGTTGAGACTGGTAAGTATGTAGGCAAGGGCTTTATATCGTTATGTGTGCTTGATACTATGCATTGGTTAGCACATGTTAGTATCCAAGAGGGTGATGTGGTTTGGCGTATTTCCTTCCCTTTTGTAACGCATAAGCGTTAATCAACTAACTCGCCTACTAAAGAATTGCCACGAGCATCAGTGATTTTGACATTAACAATTTGACCGATAAGCGACTCATTGCCTAAAAAATGCGTATTACGCATATTTTCTGTACGACCAAATAAGCCGTTGCCTTTTTTTGCCATATTTTCAACTAATATCTTTTGAACGCCGCCAATCATCGACTTAGAGATAGCCTCGGTTGACTCGTCAATAGTCTTTTGTACGCGCGTCAGTCGCTTTTTTTTAATTTGCATATCAACATCATCGACAAAATTACCCGCAGGCGTGCCAGGGCGCGCAGAATAAATAAAGCTAAAGGATTTGTCAAAACCAATATCATTAATTAGTGTCATTGTATCTTCAAAGTCTTGGTCATTTTCACCAGGAAATCCAATAATGAAGTCACTAGAAATAGAGATATCAGGACGAATTTTTCTCAGTCGTCTAATTTTTGATTTATATTCAATAGCCATATGGCCTCTTTTCATCAATCCTAAAATTTTGTCAGAGCCGCTTTGAATAGGTAGGTGTAAATGAGAAACAAGCTCAGGAACTTCTGCATATGCCTCAATGAGTGAGTCTGAAAACTCAACGGGATGAGAGGTGGTGTAGCGAATGCGATCAATGCCGTCTATTTGCGCAACAATATTAATCAATAGTGCCAAATCAGCATCTGTACCATCATCCATTAATCCTTGGTAAGCATTGACATTTTGCCCTAATAAATTAACCTCACGCACACCTTGTTTGGCTAATTTTTCTACCTCCTTAATTACATCATTAAAAGGGCGAGAAACTTCCTCACCCCGTGTATAAGGAACGACGCAAAAAGTACAATACTTACTACAACCTTCCATAATAGAGACAAAGGCACTAACACCATTTGATTCTGGCTCAGGTAAATGATCAAATTTTTCAATTTCAGGAAAAGAGATATCAATACTGGTTTTTTTATTGCCTAATACTTCATTAAGCATGGTTGGTAGGCGGTGTAGTGTTTGTGGCCCAAAAATGATATCCACATAAGGAGCACGCTTAAGAATTAACTCGCCTTCTTGTGAGGCAACACAGCCACCAACGCCAATTACCAAATCAGGGTTTCTTTCTTTAAGTTTGCGCCAACGACCCAATTGATGAAACAGTTTTTCTTGAGCTTTTTCACGAATAGAGCAGGTATTAAGTAGTAGCACATCAGCCTCAGCAGCTTCATCTGTTAGTGCTAGGTTGTGTGAGTGTTTGAGCACATTAACCATTTGATTGGAATCGTACTCATTCATTTGGCACCCAAATGTACGGATGTGTAATTTATTCATAATTAAGAGCAACTACTACGATTCAGTGTTATTTTGAATATGTAGTGTTTGAGTTGGAAATGCTATCTCAGCACCATGTTTATCAATAATTTGCGCAATATCAAGTAAAATTTCTTGTTTAATTTGTTGATACTCGCTTTTATCAATTGTATTGGTATAGGCATAGACTATAAAGTCAACTGAAGAAGAGTTAAAATAGTTAAAGTAAACTCGCACAACTTCTTTCTGGTCAATAAATTGGTTTTTATTGAGCATATTTTTAACTTCACTTACTATATCTGCCATTCTACCAATGTCGTTATATCGAATGCCTATTGTTTCTTTAATTCGACGATTAGTCATTCTTGATGGCGTTTCAATAGGTATTGATGCAAAAATTGAGTTTGGAATGTAAACTGGATTTTTACTAAAGGTGCGAATGCGCGTCATCCGCCAACCAATTTTTTCAACTACACCCTCGAACTCAGATGATCGAATCCAATCTCCAGTTGAAAATGGTTTATCCATTTGAATCATAAGCCCTCCAAAAACGTTGCTGAGCATGTCTTTAGCTGCAAACCCTATAACTATTCCACCAACACCACCAAATGTTAAGAGACTTGAAATTGAAAACCCTAAAAATTGAGCTATAGCCAATAAAATAGCTGTAATAACTAAAATTTTAACCAATCTAGAGAATAATCGAATTGAATCGTTATCAATTTGATTGTCTTGCTCAACTAAGTATTCCTCAACACCTGAAACAATGCGCACTACACCCCAAGTAATTATAAACATTGGAGTTATATCGATATAGTCTAAAACAGAGCTAAAAACAACAATCTGATCTTTGAAAGCCTCTAATGAAAAAAACAACCAACCAAACCAAATCAATAGTTTTAAAGGCGAAGAAATCGCTTTAATTATTTGGTCATCAAGTTTATTTGGTGTTTTGTTTGTGTGTTTTAGTAAGCGATTTAAAATATTACTTAAACCAATATGAATTAACAGCGCCACAGCAAATAGTATGCCTGCTGATTCATACGGGTTTATATTTATTAAAAAATCATTCATACTGAATATTTTAACCTTTATTTAAGATATATTAGCGGATTAATAGCTTGTTTAAATTTCTTCATTTCAAAATAAAAAGGCTTGCTATTTGTTAGAGCAATAACCTGATCTTTAATGATTTCATCACCTAGTGCAACTAATAAAGATTGAGTTTGGGTATAGGTGCTATAAAATCCTAATGGATGGCGAATAATAATCATCGTGCCATGGGTTTTCATCTTGTCGCCGATGTAGATAACTTTTCCATCGCGAATGGCACGAATATTTTCCCCAACTCTTGTATTAAAGGTCACGCCTTGATGATTTTTTGAGAAGGCTTTACTGACTTTTGCAGTTACTGGCGCTTGCCAAGTGTTGCGTTGATTTGATAGCGTTTGACGGTCAGCCTGAGTTTTATTTTGACTGGTTTGATTAGTATGCGAGTTAGATGTTTGATGATTTTTATTGCTAGGCTGTTTAATAGTTGGGGGTTGTTGATTAACATTTTCTATGTGACGAGATTTTTCAATCACAATCACTTTTGATTTAGGCGATGATGAATAACACGCGCTAAGCGAGAATAATAATATTATTAAAAAAAATAATCTAGCTAACATACCAAGCTCCAAAAATAACGACAACAATAAGTCCGTAGCCCAAACGATCAATATATTTTTGTAGCCATTGATCACATTGGGTGCCATAAGTTTTGACAAGACCGGCCACTAAGTAATAACGTGCACCACGTGCAAGTATTGAAATAAGTATAAAAGGCAAAAGAGCCATAGACAGACTACCGGCGGTAATTGTAGCAAGCTTGTAAGGTATAGGACTGAATGCTGCAATACCCACAACCCAAATACCGTACTGATCAAAAAATCTTTTGACTGAGGTAATTGCCTCTGGCTTGATAAGCTCAATAGCAAGCAAAAAATTAAGTAAAATTTCTCCCAAAAAATATCCAGCCAAACCGCCTAATACGGAAAATAAGGTGGTGATTAAGGCAAAATAGTAAGCTTTATGAGGGCGTTTTAAGACCATTGGTGCAAGGATTATATCAGGCGGTGGATAAGGTAGAACCGAAGACTCTAAAAAACTAACAACAGATAGCCAGTATATTGCAAATTGACTTTGTGCCCAGTCCAGAGCTTTTTGATAAAGTCTAGAAAAGATCTGCATAAAGTACTACTTATTCTGCAACATTGGAAAGCCTAGTGCTTCGCGGGAATCAAAATAGGTTTGTGCAACTTTTTGACTCATTGCACGTACACGACGAATAAAACGCGCTCTATCTGTTACACTAATGGCATGACGAGCATCTAGTAGATTAAACAAATGCGAAGCTTTCATAACCTGCTCATAGGCAGGATAAGGCAAGGATTTTTCAATTAACTGCTCGTTCATGACCTCTGCTTCATCAAATTGTTTAAATAAAACATCGGTATCTGCAATTTCAAAATTATAAGTAGATTGCTCCACTTCATTTTGATGAAAAACATCACCATAACTCACGCCTTTAGTCCAAACTAAATCAAAAACACTATCAACTCCTTGAAGATACATAGCTAAGCGCTCCAGACCATAAGTTAACTCACCAGCAACAGGTTTGCAGGCAAGACCGCCAACTTGTTGAAAATAGGTAAATTGAGAAACCTCCATGCCGTTTAGCCAAATCTCCCATCCAAGCCCCCAAGCGCCAAGTGTAGGAGACTCCCAATTATCTTCTACAAAGCGCACATCGTGCTTGGCTAAGTCAATGCCAATTTCAGTTAAAGATTCCAAATATAAATCTTGAATATCTCTAGGGGACGGTTTAAGAATGACTTGAAATTGATAATAATGTTGTAAGCGATTTGGATTTTCACCATAGCGCCCATCAGTGGGGCGACGAGAAGGTTGTACGTAAGCCGCCTTCCATGGCTCAGGGCCAACTGCTCTTAAAAAGGTTGCTGGGTGAAAGGTGCCTGCGCCCATTTCCATATCAAAGGGTTGTAATAAAGTGCAACCTTTAGAAGCCCAAAAAGTTTGTAGTTTTAAGATTAAATTTTGAAAAGATGCGCTAGCATCTAAATCTGAAATTGACATAATAAGTCAGTTGAAATAAGTCTAAAAATTACAAAAATTTTACCGCATCAAGCCGGATTAAATTGGGGTTTATTGATATATAAAAAAAGAGAAGATAAAGATTTAAGAAATAAAGCTAAGAGGAATTAAGCAAAACCTTCAAGAGGTCGAAAAAAGCAATCTAGAGACAAAATCTTTATCAGTTATTATTAGTGGCTAAAGTTATTTAATACTAAAGATGTGATGACACTAATTTTAAAATTATTTGACTACTTTAATAAATTATCAACATGTTAGGTTATTTTAAGTTTCAGTAATTCCGCCTTAAGAGTGTCTTCGCTAAGATGATCATAGTCATCAAGTGTCGCAGTGTTTATACCCCCACACGCCTCATACCAGGCATATCCAGAGGTCCAATTAGCATGAATATAGTCATCTTGACGCTTGCGAACTATGCATAAAATAGCCTGATCTCGATAGATTAAATGATAAGGTTGCGAGTCATGATGTAGACTTTCAATAAACTCCCAGGCGTCACCAATCGAGCCAAACCAATGGTTAACGAGTGGATACTTTTCGTTTTGTTCAATTGGTAGTGGCGTGCCTCTGACAAAACAATGAAGGTGAAAATGATTGACCGATGCATAAGCACCGTAGGAATTGTAAGCCAGCGTAAAGCCTTTAATATTTAGTCCTACAGCATTTGCCATCATCCAGGCAAATCGGTGGAGCTCAGGCGTTAGTAGTTGTGGATGTTGTTGTTCAGGCTCAACCACCACCAAGCCGTGTTGCTTGGCAAAGGGGAATTTATTATAAAAAAGAGAAATGTTTTTAGCAAATAACTGACCTTGAAAAAACAACTCTTTTTGCAAAAAATCGTGATTAAAATGAAAGCCGTTCTGATCAAAATCTGCACTCATGCCTTGAGTTTTGGCGTTGGCCATACGCTGTGGGCGTAGCGCTCGAAGCGGATTATATTGCAATTCAAAATCGCCCAGTTGCTTAAATTTGACCAAATCAAGCGTGTTTAAGTCTAGATTTTTTAGTTGATTAAAAACAGCAATATCATCTTCTGAGCCTGATATTTTTAGGCTTTTAAGTTGTTCGAACTTTTTAATCAATTTGGGCTTAAGTTGGCGCCAAAGTTGCTCATCAGCCAGTGTATTGGCTAAGACCAAAATAAAAACTCCAGGTTTATTTTCATCAAGCATAGCATCTAATCCTTGAGAAAAAGCTTGATTAAATTTAGATTTATCGGTAAATATGGCGTTAATCATGGTTAATTTATTTAAAAAATGAATATATGGGCTATTTTTTGATAAAAATTCTTAAAAATTGTCATTCTTATCAATTTTTCACCAATAAATAGCCAATTTGTTGATATTTTTTGCATTATTTTTTACTTTTTTAAAAATTTGACAAATAATAAAAATGACACAAAAAATGCGACTCAAGCGTCGCATTAATACACCCTTTCGGGATATTTTAGTATTTTAAGAAAGTTAGAATCTAGTATTTATAAGATTCTGGCTTAAATGGACCTTCTTTAGCAACATTGATGTAGTCAGCTTGTGTGTCTGTTAGTTTGGTTAATACGCCACCAAAGCCACTTACCATTCCAGCTGCAACTTCTTCGTCGAGTTTTTTCGGTAGAACCTCCACATAGATTTCGCCACCATTATCAGCAAATTTTGCATCAAATAAATGCATTTGTGCTAGAACTTGGTTGGCAAAAGAGCCGTCCATAATACGAGAAGGGTGTCCAGTAGCATTACCCAAATTAACCAGGCGACCTTCAGACAAAAGAATCAAGTAGTCATTCTTGTCATCGCTACGATAAACACGGTGAACTTGAGGTTTTACCTCGTCCCAGCGCCAATTATCTCGCATGTATTGGGTGTCAATCTCGTTATCAAAATGACCAATATTACAAACAACCGATCCTTTTTTCAACATTTGCAGCATGGCAGAGTCACAAACATTGTAATTGCCGGTTGTAGTTACAATAAGGTCAGTAGTGGCTAGTAGCGACTGACTAATGTCAGCAGTTTGTCCGGTATTAAGGCCATTTTTGTAAGGAGAGACAATTTCAAAGCCGTCCATGCACGCTTGCATAGCACAGATTGGATCAATTTCAGTAATTTTAACAATCATGCCTTCTTGACGAAGTGATTGTGCTGAGCCCTTACCCACATCACCATAACCAATCACCAATGCTTTTTTGCCCGACATAAGCATATCTGTACCACGTTTAATAGCATCATTTAGAGAATGACGACAACCATATTTATTATCATTTTTTGACTTGGTCACAGAGTCATTAACATTAATTGCAGGCACTTTAAGTGTACCTGCTTCCATCATTTCCAATAAACGGTGAACGCCTGTGGTAGTTTCCTCACTAATGCCATGAATATCGTTAAGCATTTCAGGATATTTGTTATGCAGCATTTCAGTTAAATCGCCACCATCATCAAGCACCATATTAGCATTCCAGGGCTTTCCGTTCGATAAAATTGTTTGCTCAATACACCATAAAAACTCTTCTTCCGTTTCTCCTTTCCAGGCAAATGTTGGAATATCGGCAGCCACCATTGCAGCGGCTGCGTGATCTTGAGTTGAAAAAATATTACAACTCGACCAGCGAACTTGCGCACCAAGATCAACTAAAGTTTCCATAAGTACAGCTGTTTGAATAGTCATATGAATACAGCCTAAGATGCGAGCATCTTTAAGGGGTTGTGTGTCGCGATATTTTTCACGTAGCGTCATAAGTGCTGGCATTTCAGCTTCTGCTAATTCTACTTCTTTACGCCCGTAATCAGCTAGTGCCATATCGGCGACTTTATAGTCGTTATTTTTTAGGGTATTGTTACTCATTTTTTCTCCTTTAGAAAATTTAAAAAAATGAGCGTCGTTTTGTTATCTTATTTGCCAAGCCTGATTGAAAAAAATTCAACGCAACGCTCCTTGACAGTTTGATTATTATACCAAATTTAATTAATTTAGTTTGTTTTCAACAAATGAACTCGATCAGTTTTTTCCCAGGAAATATCATCTTCAGTTCGTCCAAAATGACCATAACTTGCTGTTTTTTGATAGATCGGACGCTTAAGATCAAGCATAGCAATCAGACCTTTTGGACGTAAGTCAAAATGCTCGCGTATAAGCGCTTCAATCGCTTCATTCGATATTTTTTCTGTACCAAAAGTCTCAACACTTATAGAGGTAGGCTCAGCCACACCAATGGCATAAGAGACTTGCACTTCACATCGATCTGCTAAGCCAGCTGCCACAATATTTTTAGCCACGTAACGAGTTGCGTAGGCCGCTGAACGATCAACTTTTGAAGGATCTTTGCCCGAGAATGCGCCGCCACCATGTCTTGCCATACCGCCGTAAGTATCAACGATGATTTTTCGACCCGTGAGTCCAGCGTCGCCAACCGGTCCACCAATGACAAAATTACCTGTTGGGTTAATATGAAATTGAGTGGCGCTACTTAGCCATTCACTTGGTAAAACAGGCTTAATAATTTCTTCTAAAACTGCTTCACGTAAATCATCTAAAGAGATATCCGCATCATGCTGAGTTGAAAGTACTACCGCGTCAATGCCTACAATTTTATGATCTTTGTAAATGCAAGAAACTTGTGATTTAGCATCAGGACGCAGCCAAGGCAACGTGTTGTTTTTCATCAATTCGGCTTGCTTGGCAACTAAACGGTGAGCGTATAAGATAGGTGCTGGCATGTAAACATCAGTTGCGTTACAAGCATAACCAAACATAAGACCTTGATCACCTGCGCCTTGCTGGTGATCTGATGATTCGTCAACGCCCATGGCAATATCTTGAGATTGTTCGCCTAGTAAGTTGGTGAGGTCACAAGTATGACCATTAAAGCCATACTCTTCTTTATCATAGCCAATACCAATAATGGTATCACGTACGATTTTTTCGTAATCAATGGTTGCGCCAGTGGTAATTTCGCCCGCTAAGACAACATGATTGTCTTTAACAAGCGTTTCAACCGCAACGCGTGAATTTTTGTCTTGCGCTAGTGCCACATCTAAAATAGCGTCAGAAATTTGATCGCAAACTTTATCGGGGTGTCCTGCCGAAACAGATTCAGAGGTAAATATCATTTTTTGTTCTCCGTTTAAATATTAAAAAACCCTTTTCAAGAAGGGTTTTCCAATGAAGAGAAACGCCTGCTTTAGCTTAATTTAACTACTTTAAGTAGTAACGCTAGCAATCGGGACAAATCAGCGCTTTAGAACATTATAACAAAAGATTAAGCTTATTCTAGACTAATTTTTAAAGCAAGAGCGCTAACAAAAGGAGCGCTCATTAAGCTTAGCACTAAAAACATTGCTAGAAAATACAGCTGGCTATTAATATCCAAACCAAATTGTGCTTGTGAGACAGCACTTGAGGCGAAGATTAAAATAGGAGTGTAAAGAGGTAAGATAAGCAAAGATAGCAACATGCCAGAGTTTTTAATACCAACAATCAATGAAGCGCCAATACTTCCAATGAGACTTAGACTAGGTGTGGCCAGTAGCAATGTTAGCATAAGCACTTTAATTCCTTGCTCATCTAGAAATAAAAACACCCCTAATAAAGGAGATAGCAAAATAATAGGAATACCAGTTAATAACCAATGTGCAGTAATTTTTGCTAGAATGAGAAGAGCTAAGGGGTGATGTGAAGTAACCATTTGCTCTAGAACACCATTATCAAAGTCATGATGAAACAGAGCGTTAAGTGATAATAGGACAGCCAGCATACTGGCTACCCAAATAATGCCCGCTGCAATTTGAGATAAGGTTGTCGCTTCTGGACTAATAGCTAGCGGAAAAAGCGAGACTGAAATAATAAAAAACAATAAAGGATTGAGAACGCTAGAAGGGTTTCTAAGCGCTATACGTAAGTCTCGGCTTAAGGTTTGAAAGTAGATATTCATAGCGCGATCATGCGTTGGTTGGGCAGAGTAGAGTCTTGGTGTGTAGTGAATAGGCACAACCCGCCATTAGCGCAATGTTGGGCGATTCTGCTTTCTACAATTTTTATTCCCTTGGGATCAAGTGCAGTAAAAGGTTCATCGAGTAGCCAAACCTTAGCCTTAGAAATAAATAAACTTGCCAAAATAACTCGTCTTTTTTGACCAGCTGAAAGATTTGCACAAGGCTCGTCTGCATAGCCTTTTAAACCAATATCCTCTAATGCTTGAATAAGAACTTCACGCGCAACTGGCTGATTTAGAGCGCTTAAAAATTCAAGATTTTCAAGGCTACTTAGCTCAGCGCTCAGCGCCGCCTGATGGCCCAAATAAAAAACTTCTTGTTGGTACGCATCGCTTTTAACAACGTTCTGGTCAAATGTTACACAACCTTGTTCTTGAGTATTAATGCCGGCTAATATCTTTAATAAAGAGGTTTTACCACTGCCATTTGTGCCGGTAATTCTAACAACTTCTTGAGCATTTACTTGGAAGCAAAGGTTTGTAAAAAGCTGGCTATAGCCTCTTTGGCATTCCAGCTTGTCAATTACAAGAGAGCTCATGCTAAATTAATCCATCCAGAATTTGTACCAAGGTGTGGGTTCAGGCTCTTTTACTTTTTCTTCAACTGCTGTTTGTTCAGCATGCTGAGGTTTTGTTGTTTCAATAACCTTAGTTTGTTGCGTTTCAAGTGTTTTTTCAGCTTTAATTTTCTGCTGGTTGCGCTCTAGTTGGGTCTTTTTTTTTAATGCCTGTTCTTTTTCTACAGCAGCAATTCGCTTGGCTTCTTCAGCTTGTTGTTTTGCGATTTTTTGAGCCTTAATCTTGGCTTGTTTAGCTGCCTCAACAGCTGCCTTTTCTTCAGTAAGACGCTGCTTTTCAAGCGCCGCTTCTTTTTCGGTTAGTTGGGGTAGGCTAGTGATACCAGTTGTATCGATGACAGTTAATTGGTTTTGATTAAACTTTAAAATTAAGCGGTAATGAATGTCTGCTTGTTCATGAAGTGTTGAATGGTTAATGTAGTCCCATTGATCGTTGTGAAAAGGATCAATAATACTTGGCGAGCCGATTAAATCTTGCACTTGTGCTGTTGACATGCCAATTTTAAGTTGATTAATTTTAAATCTTGTGAGTACCGAACCTTGTTGAATATCATCTTTATAAAGTGTGGGCAATGATAGATCAGGCAAAATATCAGGCATGTCTGGCAAGGTCGGCATAGAAGGTGTACAAGCAGATAAAAAAGGTAATGAGAATGAGAATGCAATAAAAGTTAGTTTATTCATTTGTAATTAATTGATTAAAATGATTAAGAAATATTTTCTGATTTTACCTCAAGGATTCGAATATGGACGCCCAAGATTTAAAAAGTGCAGGTCTTAAAGTAACATTGCCAAGGCTTAAAATTTTAGAAATTTTAGAAAAAAGTGATAATCATCATATGACTGCTGAAGATATTTATCGCTCATTAGTTTTGCAGGGCGAAGAAGTAGGCGTGGCAACTATTTATCGAGTACTCACCCAATTTGAAGAGGCGGGCATGATTAATAAGCTGAACTTTGATAATGGTCAAAGTGTTTATGAGCTGTCTAATACTGAGCATCATGACCATTTGTTGTGTGTTAAATGCGGTAAGATTGATGAGTTTAACGATGAGGTTATTGAGCAACATCAACATGATATTGCGACTAAATATGGTTATCAACTAACCGATCATTGCCTGTATTTATACGGCTTGTGTCAAGATTGTCAGTCATAAATTAGTCTAGCATTGGAAGACTTTATTTTAAGAGCGCTTATTGCGGCGCTTGGTATTTCTATTATCGCTGGTTCACTCGGCTGTTTTGTGATTTGGAAACGTATGAGTTATTTTTCTGAGTCTATCTCGCATTCAGCCTTACTCGGAGTGGCACTTGGTTTGGCTAGTGGCTTGGGCATGCATTTAGGCTTGGTTGTTGTCGGTACTTTTTTTGCAGGCTTGATCGTGCTTTTACAGCAGAAGAAATTTTTGTCTAATGATGCTATTTTGGGCATTTTTTCGCATCTTGCCTTGTCACTTGGTATTGTTATTTTGAGTGTTGTTGGTGGTGAAAATACTGATTATTTCGCATTATTATTTGGCGATGTTTTGTCAATTAGCTATATAGATATTATCTGGATTTATGTCGTACTAGCGATCGTTATTGGCCTGTTAGTTGCCTTTTGGCAAAAACTATTATTGCTAACTTTGAATGAAGAGTTAGCTGTTTCCCAAGGGCTTAATCGCACTTTTTATCAATTACTATTTATGTTGATGATCGCCTTAACCGTGTCAATTTCTGTGCAAATTGTAGGTGTCCTATTGATTACCTCTTTACTCATTATTCCACCTGCGGTAGCCAGAGTGTTTGCCCTCTCTCCACTTGCCATGGTATTGCAATCAATAGCAGTTTCCATGGTAGCAGTGTTAATGGGGTTAGGCGCTTCTACATTTTATGATTTGGCCACAGGTCCAACGATTGTGATTGCACTAGGTGTTTTGTTTGTTCTGGCGCAATTATTCCATAGAAGGCTAAGCTAGCGCGTCGTTTAATTCTGTCAATTGGTTGGTTTGTTGCTCTACAATCAGCGGCTCAATAATAGATTCTAAGTCACCTTCCATAATTTCTGCTAATTTGTATAACGTTAAGTTGATACGATGATCGGTAATACGCCCTTGAGGGTAATTGTAAGTACGAATTCTTTGCGATCGATCGCCACTACCAACCAATTCTTTACGCGCCGATGCTTGCTCTTTTTGTTGAACTTGCTGTTGGGCATCTAAAATTCTGGATGCTAGAACTGACATTGCTTGAGCTTTGTTTTTATGTTGTGAACGTCCATCTTGACACTCAACCACTGTTCCAGTTGGAATATGAGTAACACGAACAGCTGAATCAGTCTTATTAACGTGCTGTCCACCTGCGCCACTCGCCCTAAAAGTATCAACACGTACATCGCTCATGTTAATGTCGATATCTTCAATATTTTCTACTTCCGGCATAATGGCAACTGTACAAGCAGAGGTGTGCACACGGCCTTGGCTTTCAGTTTCTGGTACACGTTGAACGCGGTGAGCGCCTGATTCAAATTTAAGTTTAGAATAAACATCAACCCCACTTATACGAGTAATAATCTCTTTATAGCCACCATGATCACCGACATTAGCGCTTAGAGTCTCTATTTGCCATTTTTGTTTTTCGCAGTAACGTGTGTACATTCTAAATAAATCTCCCGAGAAGATAGAAGCTTCATCTCCGCCAGTTCCTGCGCGAATTTCCAAAATAATGTTTCGAGAATCATTCGGGTCTTTGGGTAGTAGTGATTTTTTAAGTTCAAGATCTAAGCGTTCTAAATTATCTTTAGCGTCACTGATTTCTTCTTTAGCCATCGCCTTAATATCCGCATCATCTTCTTCCAGCATTAGCTTAGCGTCTTCAAGGTCTTGCTCAGTTGTTAAGTATTCCTGATACTGTTCATTAACTGGCGTTAGCTGTGAATGTTCAATAGAGAGTTCTCTAAACTTCTTAGGGTCACCGGCAACACCTGGATCGCTTAGCATAGCGCCAACTTCTTCTAAGCGCATAGACATTTGTTCTAACTTGGCAAGAATGGATTCGTTCATTATTTCTTAAGATTAGGTATACAGCCTTCACATTGAGATAGAGCTTCACGTGGAGTTTGCTTGATATTTTTAAAAGTAGTATGAAGTATTTTATTGGCCAACTGGTCAGCTAGCTTAGTCATAATTTGCTCACTATCACCACCATTGCTTAAGCGTTTTAAAGCATCCGTTAGTGCTTCTTCTTTAATTTGATTAACACTATGGCGATAAGTTTGAACGAGTTGTTCATTAGGCAGGACAGACAACCATTTATTAAACACTTGTGTTTGCTTAATAATAATCTCTTGAGCCAAGACTTTTTCTTTTTCCCGGGAGTCGATATTGTCACTTACTACTTGCTCAAGGTCATCAATAGTATAGAGATAGACATCATCTAATTGACCTACTTCTGGCTCAATATCTCGTGGAATGGCAATATCAAGCATAAATATAGGCTTGTGTTTGCGACGTTTTAGTGCGCTTTCAATTAGGCCTTTGCCGATTACTGGCACCGAGGCAGCAGTTGATGAAATAATGATATCTGCTTGATGAATAACAGAAGAAAATTGTTTTAAGCTAATAGATTGCGCCTTGTAAAGCGAGGCAATTTTTTGTGCATTTTCAAGAGTTCTATTGGCAACAATAATATTTTTAACACCTTTTTGATTTAAATGTTGTGCGCAAAGCTCAATCATTTCTCCGGCGCCAATTAATAAAACTGTTTGCTCAGATAAATCGGTAAAGATTTTTTCGCTAAGCTTGACAGCGCAATAGGCAATGGAAACAGGGGATGAGCCAATTTGCGTGTCTGTGCGTACTTTTTTTGCAGTAGAAAAAGCATGTTGAAATAGTTTTTCTAGTTTTTTATCTAATGTTTTAGCTTGTTTAGCTGAATGGTAGGCGTCTTTTAGCTGACCTAGTATTTGCGGCTCTCCTAGTACTAAAGAGTCAAGTCCACAAGCAACATTGCAAATATGCTCTAAGGCAGCATTATCTTCAAAATACACCAAATAAGCATCAATTTCTTCTCTGGAGATCTGATGTGTATCTGCTAGATACTGGCTTAATATTTCTTGCGCATTGTCTGCGTTAATAACAGCATAAATTTCAGAACGATTACAGGTGGATAAGATAACCCCCGCCTCAACATCTGGAATGCTATTTAAGACTTGCAATTCACGACTTAAATCATTAGGTGCAAAAGCTACGCGCTCTCGCACCGAAACCGGTGCTTGTGCATGATTGACACTTAAAATAGCAATGTGCGACATAAACCTAAATAACAAACTCAATAAGCGCTTAATTATACATCAATCGCATTTTTTTAGGCGTTCGCTATTGCAACACAGATGTTAGAATGGCCAACCTATGAAACGACTCTTTATCGGTCTGGTATTTTTGTTTTTACAAGGCTGTGAAACTTTAAACATTCAACAACATAATGCAAGTGTGGGTACCACACCAGATGCTTGGTCTGCTAAAGGACGCGTGAGTATTATTGTAGAAAACACACACCAGAATTTGGGTTTTGAGATTGAATTTTTAGAGCAAGTATTTAAATTATCACTGACTGACGCATTGGGCTTGGCTCAAGTTAACGTTCATTCAAGCAAGCAAGGTTTGTTGATTAATCAGTTGCCAACGGAATTAAGCTTGCAACAATGGATGAAGCAGAAGTTAGGCAGTGATATTCCACTTGATTCATTGTCTAGCATTATTTTTAAGCACCAACTTAATACGAACCATGAGTGGCAGATGAAGATTAGCAGGTTTATGCCTTATCAAGAAGCAAGTGTAGCTAAATTGGTAAAATTGCAACATCGATACAAGCCAATAAAAATCAAACTATTGTTCCAAGAGGTTAATCAGTTAAAATAACTTTAAAAATTTATTAAATTAACATGATAGAAGAAGACTCTTTAGTAGGCGGCGAAGATCAAGGTGGCGAAGATATTGTTATCGCTTCGGTGCGCCCAGATAGTTTGTCTGAGTATATTGGTCAGCACGATGTTAAATCACAAATGTCACTCTTCATTGAGGCAGCAAAAAAGCGCGAAGACGTACTAGACCATTGCCTGATTTACGGACCACCCGGGTTAGGAAAAACTACGCTAGCTAATGTAATTGCCAATCAAATGGGCGCAGGTATTAAGCAAACTTCTGGACCAGTCCTTGAACGTTCAGGTGATTTAGCTGCAATTTTGACTAAATTGGAGCCTTATGACGTCTTGTTTATTGATGAGATTCACCGCCTTAATCCTGTAGTTGAAGAGATTTTGTACCCCGCTTTGGAAGATTTTAAGTTGGATATTATGGTGGGCGAGGGAGTGGCGGCGCATTCAGTGCAATTAGATTTGCCACCTTTTACTTTGATTGGGGCGACCACGCGTGCTGGAATGCTAACTTCACCACTGCGTGATCGTTTTGGTATTGTTCAGCGTTTAGAGTTTTATAATCATCATGATTTACAAGTTATTGTAGAGCGCTCCGCTAAAATTTTAAAAATTGAAATTGAGTCAGGCGGTGCACATGAAATTGCCAAACGTTCGCGTGGAACACCCAGAATTGCTAATCGATTATTGCGACGAGTTCGAGATTTTGCAGATGTAAAAACCAATGGCATTATTCATCAAGCTATTGCCAATGAAGCCTTGAGTGTACTCAAAGTGGATGAAGCAGGATTGGAACAACTAGACCGTGATTATCTGTCCATTATGGCTAATAAATTTGCAGGCGGGCCTGTTGGGCTTGATACCTTAGCTACCGCTATTGGTGAAGAGCGCGGTACTTTAGAAGATATGGTTGAGCCTTATTTAATTCAACAAGGCTTTATTCAACGCACTCCTCGCGGACGAAGTGCCACAAATCTAACTTATGAGCATCTGGGCTTGGCTAGACCATCCAATCACCAAGACCTGTTCAAATGAGTCATTTAAAGATTCGAGTTTATTACGAAGATACAGATAGTGGTGGCGTGGTTTACTATGCGAATTATCTGAAATTTATTGAGCGTGGTCGCAGTGAATTTTTGCGTGAAATGGGTTTTGAACAAGATCAATTAATCAAACATCAAAGTGTTGTTTTTGCTGTTAAATCACTTCAGGCTGAGTATCTTCTGCCAGCTCGATTTAACGATTTACTTATTGTTGATACTCAAGTGGAAAAATCTCGACGAGCAAGCCTGATTTTTTCACAGAAAATAAGGGATCATAAGCAAAATAAGGTATTATTTGTAGCACAAGTTACCGTTGCTTGTTTAGATGTGCAAAATTTTAAACCACATGCTATTCCAAGTAATATTCTGGAGAAAATAAATGGATAATAGTTTGTCAATTTTCAGTTTAATTATCAGTGCAGGTTTTGTGGTGCAGGTGGTTATGATTGTTTTGGTCTTAATGAGTATTTATTCTTGGACAGTTATTATGTCAAAGAAGAAAACTTTAATGGATGCTAACAAAGATATTAAGCGTTTTCATAATAATTTTTTAGCAGATACTGACTTATCGATACTGCATGAGCGTATTCCAAATCAGGTGTCGAACCGCACCCCAATGGAACATATTTTTGGCGCAGGTTATGGTGAATTTACGCATTCAACTTCTGCTTCGAACCAAGCCTTGGTGATTAATTCAGAGCGTGCTTATCGTTCGATGAATACGGCCGTTAATAATGAGATTGACCGTTTAGACCACGGTTTAAGCGTTTTAGCAATGATCGCATCTTCCAGTCCATATATTGGTTTGTTTGGTACAGTTTGGGGCATCATGCATTCGTTTATTGGTCTTGCCTCTGTTAAGCAGGCGACTATTTCAATTGTTGCACCAGGTATTGCTGAAGCGTTAATTGCAACAGCGTTTGGTTTATTTGCTGCAATTCCAGCAACCATTGCTTACAATCGCTTGATCACACAGGTAGGCGAAATTCAAAACAAATATACGTCATTTGTTGAAGAGTTGTTTGTCACATTTCAGAGGCAAAAATAATACTTAGTTATGATGGAGCTTCCTCAACGTCATAGACCGAGTGTTGATGCACATATTAATATTGTGCCGTACATTGATGTTATGTTGGTGTTGTTAGTCATTTTTATGATGACAACCCCTATTATTGAGCAAGGTATTGAAGTTGATCTTCCTACTGCTGACGCAAAAATGGTTGACTTTACTGAACAGCAACCTACCATTGTTACTATTAATAAAGAAGGCGAGTATTTTATTAACTCACTGAACGAAGACGATTCAGATGTTGCTAGAGGCGAGAAATTGCCACTCGGTATTATTGCTGGTCGCGTAAGTGCTCGTTTAGAGATCTATCCAGCTATGAAAGTTTTTGTTAGGGGTGATGCGAGTGTGGCATATGGCTCTGTGGTATCGCTTATGTCTTTTTTGCAGAAAAATGGCGTAGATAAGGTCGGTATTGTGACTGAATCGGGCGAATAGTAATGAAGACTGAGTTTATAAAAAAAATTAAATTACCCAAGATTGCCAATAAACATCCCGTAGCATTTTGGACAGCAATTGCCCTGCATGTACTGTTAATTATTGGATTAGTATTTTCGGGTGTTCAGCGTTGGGAGATTCCTAAAACAGCACCTAAATCCTCATCTCAAGCAGTGCCTAAAGCGGTGACTATTGACTTAACAGAAATTAAAAAAGAAAAACAGCGTTTAATTGATATTAAGCAAAAACGCGAACAGCGACTGGCAGATCTAAAGCTAGCTGAAAAACGGGTTGAAAACGAGCGTTATAAAGAACAGCAGCGCTTGAAAAAATTAAAAGCTAAAACTAAAAAAGAGCAGCAAGCTAAAGCTGAAGCAGAAAAAATTAGAAAAGCAGCCGAGAGTGAAAGTAAGCGAGCATTGGAAAAAAAGAGTTTGGCTGAAAAAAAAGCACGTGAAGCTGAAAAGCGAAAAAAAACTGCTGAAAAGAAAGCCAAAATGGCCGAGCAAGAAAAGCAAAAAATTGAAAAACTTAGAAGCATAGAGGCTAGTAAGTTTGAAAAAGAACAAGACACCCGCTCTTTAAAAAAAGAGATTCAGGCTGAGGAAGATCAAGAAAGAGAAATTGCCCAAGAGGATATCTTAAATGAGTTAAAAACAAACTACGTCAATCAGATTGCTTCAAGAGTTAAAGAAAATTGGCGTTATCAGGGCGCGCAAGATGACTGGGGCTGCGATGTTTATATTTTACAAGATCTGAATGGCAACGTCCAAAGTGTGAATTTACAGTCTTGTAATGTAAGTAATAGCGCTAGATCGAAAGTTTTTAAAGATGCTATTGAGAGAGCGGTTTACAAGGCTTCTCCGCTTCCCCATGCGCCTGACAAAAGTGTCTTCGATCGAGAAATACTATTTTATTTTAGGGTAAATTAATGCATACAAATAACACTTCAGAAAAAGACATTATCAATTTAAGCGATGATGAAAAAAATCAATTAACTTTTCAGCTGGCACAGATCTTAGAAAATTGGAACTTAGAGGATGTAGATCAGTTGACTATATTAGGCCTTGAAGATGTTATTAAGGCAAGGCATTTATACTTATATCGTCGAGGTGATAAAGCCTTTGAATTTAATGATAACATGGTAAAGCGCAGTAGAATGATTCTTGGCATTCATGAATCATTAGGCACAACTTTTCCAACCAATAAACAGTATGCTAGTGTTTGGCTAAAGCGTAGTGTTAAAAAATTTAAACATAAGACGCCATTAGAGTTAATGCTGAGTGGTGATGGCGGAATGAATCGAGTTTGGCACTTCCTTGACTGTACACAAGGATGGCGTAATTGAACAAGATTGAAGTTATTACCCAAACAGAGGCGTTATATACGCTAAGGGTTTTAACCAATAATACCGACACTTTGGTGGATGAAATTACCACGCTTGCCAGTGGTAACAAATCGCAATTTCAACATGCACCTGTTATTTTAGAAATAAATCATAAAAACTTTCAAGCGAATGAACTGGCTGTTTTAATTGAAATTCTAGCGCAAAACGAGATGGTTGCGGTCGGTATTCGCTCACAAAAGCAAGAGTTAATTGATTTTGCTAAATTTTCTGGACTGGCTGTTTTTGGCAAATCGCTATCTCCTAGTAACAAAACAAAAATTAAAACTCAAGCTATTGAACAACCGGCACCTAGCTCACCTAATCCACATCAAGATAGAACTTATCAAGCGCCCAAAATTGTCAACAATAAGATCTATTCTTTTCAGCAGGTAATTGCTGAAGATAGGGATTTAGTTTTACTCTCCAAGGTTAAAGCAGGTGCCGATGTTATGTCATTTGGCTCTATTTCTGCTTATAAGGAGGTTCAGGGAAGCTTGTTTGCAGGTATTCATGGCGATGAAAAAGCCACGATTTTTGTACAATCTTTCAATGCAGAGTTGGTATCTATTGCAGGTATTTATAAAAAATTTGATGTGGTACCAACTAAATTATATGCTCGCTCAGTGATGATTGATTTATATCACGGCCAGCTTCGATTCCAAATTATTTAAAATTTATGATGATGAATACGCAAGATTTTTTACTTGAACTAGGCACTGAAGAATTGCCACCTAAGTTGTTACCCAAACTTTCACAAGCCTTAAGTGATAATTTGATTAAAGAGTTAGCTGAACTGAAATTAAGTCACGCACAAGTTGAATCTTTCGCTACACCTCGCAGATTGGCGGTTTTGGTGCATGATCTGCAATGTCAGCAAGAAGATCAAATTATTGAGCGTAAAGGGCCATCAGTATCTGCACCGGAACAAGCGTTATTGGGCTTTGCTAAATCTTGTGGCGTCTCAGAAGCGAATCTTGAAAAAAAGCTGTTTGGGAAATCAGAGTATTATTATTTTACTAAAGAGCAAAAAGGGTTAAAAACTAAAATATTATTAGAATCAGCTGTTGATCAGGCTATCAAGAATATACCGATTGCCAAACCCATGCGTTGGGGCGATTCTGATCTGTACTTTGCACGTCCAACACATTGGTTGGTTATGTTGTTAGGTGCTGAGGTTGTTCAGGCAAATGTCATGGGCTTAAATGCTGGCAATGTTTCGCGTGGTTTGCGTTTTACCGGACCAAAAACTATTGAGATTGATCAGGCTAAAAATTATCGCCCTATTATGCTACAGCAGGCAAAAATTGAGGTGAATTTTGACGCACGTAAGGCATTAATTCGACAGCAAGTAGTGCAGGTAGCGAAGAACAATAACGCAACAGCAGTCATTGATGAGTCGTTATTGGACGAAGTTTGTGCCTTGGTAGAATATCCTTGTGCTTTTTCTGGAGGTTTTAGCGAGTCATTTTTGGCTGTGCCTGAGGAAGCGCTGATTTCAGCAATGAAATCTCATCAGAAGTATTTTCATATGCTGGATGATAATAAGAAATTATTACCAAGTTTTATCTCGGTGGCTAATATTGAATCGAGCGATATTTCTGTTATCGTTAGTGGTAATGAGCGTGTTATTCGACCAAGACTAGCAGATTCAGAATTTTTCTGGGAGCAAGATAAGTCACAAACACTGCATTCGCGTCTAGAAAAGCTAGAGCATGTATTGTTTATGAAATCACTAGGCTCTATGGGCGATAAATCTAAAAGAATCGAGGTTTTATCAGGCGATATTGCCAATATGATTGGCGCTAATGCAACAAATGCTCAGCGTGCAGGATTATTATGTAAGACAGATTTGGTATCAGAGATGGTGGGTGAATTTGCTGATTTGCAGGGTGTGATGGGAGGCTATTATGCGCAAAATGATGGTGAAAACTCTGAGGTTTCCACAGCAATAAGAGAGCATTATCATCCAAGATTCTCTGGTGATACACTGCCCTCTACTAAAACAGGCTTGGTAGTTTCCATTGCGGATAAGCTAGATACGATTACAGGTATTTATGGCATTGGGCAAGGACCGACTGGCTCCAAAGATCCTTATGCATTGCGGAGAATGGCGCTAGGATTATTAAGAGTCATACTCGAGAGTAAGCTTGATCTTAACCTTAAAGCGCTTATTGAAAGCTCTCTATGTGCTCATGCTACTGATGTAGATACGCAATGTGCACCAGCTATTTACACCTTTATGATGGATCGATTACGTGCATACTATAAAGAAAAGCAAGTCAGTGCCAAGGCTTTTGAAGCGGTGTTGGCTGTTGAACCAGAATCTCCATACGACTTTCATTTGCGAGTTGAGGCGTTAAGTGTCTTTACTCAAAATCAAGCTTCTGAGAGTTTGATTGAAGCTAATAAGCGTATTGCTAATATGCTGAAAGATCAGAAAAATTTATCTACTAAAGTAGATGCATCTATTTTGGTTGAAGAAGCAGAAAAAATACTCTTTAAACAGACACAAGCCGTTGCAACAAAATTAGCTAATTCTTCAGATTATGCTGTTAGCATGAGCGAACTAATCTCGCTTAAAGTAAGTATTGATCAGTTCTTTGATCAAGTCATGGTAAATAGTGATGAACCAGCATTAAAACAAGCACGCCTTAACCTAATTAATTGGGTTAGGTCTTTGTTTTTGTCCGTTGCTGATGTTTCACATCTAAGCGCTTGACAATAAATGAAAGCACTTATTCAACGAGTCTCTCAAGCCAAAGTAGAGGTTGATGGGCAAACAACAGGTGCAATTAAGCAGGGTTTATTAGTGTTTGTCGGTCTTGAAAAAAACGACGAACAGATCAATATCCATAAAATGATTCAAAAAATATTGTCTTATCGAGTGTTTTATGATGCAGATAAAAAAATGAATTTATCGCTCAAAGATGTAAATGGCGGGCTTCTAGTGGTCTCTCAATTTACATTGGCAGCAGACACCCATTCAGGCACCAGGCCTGGATTTTCATCGGCCAAAGAACCAATAGAGGCTAAGGTTTTATATGAGTATTTTTTGTCAAATATTGCCCAGCAGTATACTCAAGTGCAAAGTGGTGTGTTTGGTGCAGATATGCAAGTCTCTTTAACAAATGACGGACCAGTGACTTTTTTATTATCATGCTAGAGAGTTTAATTGAATATGCGAATCAACATGAAGAGTTGCTAGTCATGGTTGGGCTAATTTCAGCTGCAGTATTCTTTTTAACATTGCTATTAACGCCTTACATATTAGGATTAATACCAGCTGATTATTTCTCAGCTAGTCGTACCCATGCAATTGAAATCAAAACAGTTTGGGGATTTTTAAAATTAATAATCACCACTTTTTTGGGTATTTTTTTGGTTTTAACCGGTATTATTATGTTGGTCACACCTGGCCAAGGTGTTATTTCAATTTTACTCGGTTTATTTTTAATGGAATTCCCAGGAAAACACGCATTAGAACTAAAACTTATTAATCACGATCCAACTTATAAAGCGCTTAATTGGTTGCGTAAGAAAGCTGGAAAGCCGCCATTTACACGATGAGAGAATCTCGTATTATCGGTTACACCTTGTTAGGCTCTATACTGGCTTTTTGGTTGATATTTTTATTAACCCGAGATGCTGAATTACCGAAAAATCAAGCCATGCCTTGGCAAAGTTATTTAAATGAAAAAAGACAAACAGTGGTTTTTGAACTGACAATGGAAGATAGCCAACTAATTGATGCAGCTCGACAGTTTGGTACCGAGGTTGAAGCGTCATTATTCGAGCACGAGCAAGCAAAGCCCGAGTTGGAAGTGTATTTTCCAAGTATTAAAGTGGGCGGAATTAGCGCCAATATTGTTTTAAATTTGGCATTAGATGACCAGATTCTTGAGGGTTTAAGAGGTAATATAGATCAATCTATATTAATGCCTTCAGGTGTTAGAAAAACTACTTTTACAACAACAGGTGAAGCGCTGATGTCGCATTATCTGATTAAATCTCTGAGCTTTGTGCCTAAGACTGATTTAAGCAAGGATGTCATGCGTAATTTATTTGGAGAGCCAGAGCTTATAGAATCTGCTTCTCCAAGTGTATCTTATTGGCACTATCCACAAAAAGGGTTGCGAATTATTGTGGACGATGAACATAAAGAAATTCTTGAATTTTTTAATCAGTAGGTAGGCAAATGATAACAATGTATGGGATTAAAAACTGTGACACTATTAAAAAAGCCAGGCGATTTTTAGAAAGCAACCAGGTTGAGTTTGAATTTATAGATTTTCGTGAGCATCAAATTGAGCAACGGCTACTAGAAAGTTTTGTTGATCAAGTTGGTTGGGATAAGCTGATTAATAAACGCTCTACAACCTATAGAAATTTGAGCGATGCTCAAAAAGCTGATATTACTTTAGCGTTGACGTTAAAAAACCCAACTCTTATTAAGCGACCTGTTCTAGTAATAGATGGTGATATAAGGGTTGGTTTTAGTGAAAAAATCTATGCAGATTTAATCTAGCCTTTAGATTGTTGATCTTCTATTTCTTTACGTACAACGTCCATATCTAGCTCTTTTGCTTTGTTAAGTACAGTTTCAAGATCTGCTTCAGCCATAGCACCTGGTTGAGAAAAAATAGCGATTTGATCTCTAAAAATCATCAAAGTTGGTATAGAACGAATTTGAAATTTACCCGCTAAGTCTTGTTCATCTTCTGTGTTAATTTTAGCAAAAGTAACACCTTCGATTTTCTCACTCATGGCTTCATAAGTTGGTGCAAATGATTTACAAGGTCCACACCATGGCGCCCAAAAATCTAGGATAACGAGTTCGTTATTCTGAATAGTTGTGTCAAAGTTGTCTTTGTTTAGCTCTAATACTGCCATAATTTATCCTTGTTTAATCTTATAAAAGACTAAAGTATATCATAAATACCTTATATCTTTCAACTTGTAAGTAAAGTTTTGGTCGCTTAATATGGGTTTTTCTTCAGTAATAAATGCTTTTATAGTAAACTTATTTTTTAGTTATTTAGCATGAAATAGTTTATGAAAATTTTAGGAGTTGATCCTGGTTCAAGGGTTACTGGATTTGGCTTAATTGAAGCTCAAAAACTTAAATTTAGCTATCTTGCTAGTGGCTGCATCCGGACTAAAGGCGAATTGACAAATCGCATTACTACGATTTTTTTAGAAATTGACCAAGTAGTTAAAAAATATCAGCCCGATATCGTGGTGATTGAACGTGCTTTTATGCGTCCTGATAGACCTAACCCTGATGCAGCTATTAAACTGGGTCATGCACGGGGTGCTATTATTTCAGCCGCAGGCATGAATGGAATTATGATGGTTGAATATAGCCCTAATCAAATTAAAAAAGCAGTGGTGGGAAGAGGGCATGCGAGTAAAGATCAGGTGTCTTACATGGTGCGTGATTCATTAAAACTTAACAAGGCGCCACAAGAAGATGCGGCAGATGCACTAGCAGGGGCGATATGCCATGCTTATCATTGTCTTTAGTACTTACTAAAATACACTTTGATTTTTCCAAACCCTTCCAAAGCATCTACTGTTTCGTGGAGTTTGTTTAGAATTTCATCGCTACTTTTATTTGACTCTAAACAGCTAAGCGGAAGATAAAAATCAATATGAATTCTACTGTCTAAATAATGAAGTTGAATGCGCTCAATCTCTCCGTCACACTTGTTGTTAAACAAGGCTTTTGTAAGTATTCCTAAGGCTTCGGCCCGTTCTGGAAGGCTTTCGTAAGGGGCGACAGTTTCATCATCTTCAGGATCGATATGCACAGTGACATCGTTCAGATCTTCGAGGCATTCTTTAGCAACACGTTCCACGCTTACACTAATAATATGGCCTTCACTTACACTTAAAAAAGGATCAACTTGCACATGTACATCTGCTGAAATTAAGCGTCCAATTTTACGAGTACGTAATGAATGCACACTGTTGACACCACTAATTCTGCCAATTGAGTCTCTGAGATTTTCTACTTGGTCAGAATCAATAGATGAGTCAACTAATTCTTTAGTGGCGCCTAATCCCAGCTCCCAAGCAATATAAATAACCATAAATCCAACGACAATTGCTGCTGCACCATCTAGATACAAGTAGCCATTTAAGCTACCCAAAATACCGATAAAAACAACGACTGAAGACAGTGCATCAGAGCGATGATGCCAGGCATTGGCCTTTAGCATATCTGATTTATAGGCTTTAGCTACTTTGATCGTATACCAATACAATGCCTCTTTAGAGAAAATTGATAGAGCCGCAACACTAAGAAGTAACGCATTATAGGATAGTTCACTAGGATTAAATAAACGTTCAAACGCATCATAGATAATTCCTATTCCAATTATGACTAAGATGATAGCGAGTCCAAGTGTAGCAACGGTTTCAAAGCGTTCATGACCATAAGGATGCTCATCGTCTGCTTCTTCAGCTGAATGTTTTGCAGCGTAAAGAACAACACCGTCTGATAATAAGTCAGAAAACGAGTGGATGCCATCGGCGATTAAAGCGCCAGAATTGCCTAGCACGCCAACAATAACTTTAAAGATTGCCAGTAAAAAGTCAATAATGGCGCCAATAATGGTTACTTTTTGGCTAGCTCTACTTCGCTCTAGGGTATTCATTGGATGTTAATAATTAGATTTTGTCTAGTGCTTATTTTATGGCATCCATCTTAACTATGTACTGAAAAAAAATTTTTTAAATTTTGAACACAATTTTTTGTTTTTATATTATAAATCGACTAAATAGTGATTAATAAATTCTATTTTTAGTCAAAAAACAGGAGTTTTATTTGGCTTTATGTTTAGCATTTTATTTATCAATAATATGGTGCAACTACAGATAATAACTCATTACTGTGTTTTGTTGATTTGGTTATCGCACTTCTTGTATAATATTGAGAATCATTCTTATTAGTATTTACACTTTATGCTGGCTATTAATAACTTATCAGTTGTATATCAAAACAAAACTGTTTTGGAAGGGTTTAATCTAAGTCTTGAAAAAGGTGAAATTTTTGCTTTATTAGGGGATAGTGGAAGTGGAAAAAGCTCTGTATTGAGATTTATTGCTGGCTTGGATGAAGCTAAAAAAGGTCAGGTCATCTTAGATGGTAATCAATTATCTACTGCTGGTCAACACGATGTCAATCCAGAGTCTAGAGGAGTTGGCATGGTATTTCAAGACTATAGTCTATTCCCGCATATGAGTGTTGAAAAAAATATTGCCTTTGGTATTCAGCATTTACCAAAATTAGAACAACAACAATCCATAACAGAACTGCTGAAAATGATTGATTTGGTTGGCATTGAAAAAAAATATCCACATCAATTGTCAGGTGGAGAACAGCAGAGAGTCGCCTTAGCAAGGGCTTTAGCGCCTTCGCCAAAATTGTTGTTATTAGACGAGCCTTTTTCTAGCTTAGATAAAAATCATCGAGATCAGCTGGTGGCTCAAGTTCGCCACATTCTTAAACAAACTAACACCACCTCTATTTTAGTGACGCATAATATCGATGAAGCCAATACTCTTTCAGATAAAGTGGGCAAAATCGATAATAAGCGCTTGACTATTAAATGATAATAAGTATCATTAATAATTAATAATCATTATCATTCATAAAAAAATATAAGGAGAAAGGCAGAATGAATAGTAAGACATGGATTTCATTAGCAGTTATGCTATCGGTGGCATCAGTATCAAGCATATCAGTTGCGCAAACGACATATAATGACTCAAAACTGCAAGTGGCAAATAATGAGCCAGTTATTGTATATAGCTCTAGAAAGGAGCATCTAATTAAGCCATTATTTCAAGCATTTACTCAAGATACAGGGGTTAAAGTTGATTACATAACAGGTAATGGCGGTGCATTGATTGAACGTTTAAAATTAGAAGGCAAAAATACGCCAGCAGATATGTTTATGACTGTTGATGCAGGTAATCTTTGGTATGCAGGCTCTCAAGGGTTGTTTCAAGAAGTACAATCAGACACTTTAAAAAATAACATTCCTGCCCATTTAAGAGATCCACAAGGTCTATGGACAGGCTTGTCAGTGCGCGCGCGAACTATTGTTTATTCAACACAGCGTGTTAATCCTTCAGAGTTATCAAGCTATGAAGATCTTAGTCATGATAAATGGAATGGGCGTTTATGCTTGAGAACAAGCAAGAAGATTTATACCAAATCGTTAGTCGCATCTGTTATTTATCATCACGGTGAAAAAAAAGCAGGCGATATTGTTAGCGGTTGGGTTGATAATTTGAGTGCGACACCGAATGCTAAAGATTCGCAAGTAATGGAGGCTATTTTGGCGGGTCAATGCGATATTGGTATAGTGAACACTTATTATTACGGCCAATTAATTGAGAAAAATCCACAAGCCCCTTTAAAACTTTTTTGGGCTAATCAAGACACCACGGGCGTGCATGTTAATGTTTCTGGTGCGGGCGTGACAAAGCATGCGTCTAATATTGCTGGTTCTGTACAGTTGTTAGAATGGTTGTCATCTGCAAAGGCGCAGGCGATTTATGGTTCTTTAAATAAAGAATACCCAGCTAATCAAAATGTAGCAGCAGATGATGTGGTGTCAAGTTGGGGTGCATTCAAACAAGATGAGATGAATTTATCACAGGCAGGCGTTTTACAAGCTGATGCGGTAAAACTAATGCAAATAAAGGGTTATCGATAAGTCCTAGCCAAACCCATCGTTACAACCCAAGTGCAACACTTGGGATTTGTGGGTTTTAAGACAAGGTAAAAAACACAAGAGAATAATGTTGAAAAAATACTGTCTTAATTCAAAAATTTGGACCAGTTTGCTTGCGCTAATGGTAGCGTTGCCAATTTTTGTGGTTATTTTTTCTTGGGCTTTGCCTGAGCATGAGTTGTGGGCGCATTTTTCACAAAACTTATTGCCCAATTTAATAAGCTCTACAGCTATTTTATTAATAGGTGTTGGTGTTGGTGTAGTGTTACTTGGCACAGTATTGGCCTATTTGGTAGTGATGGTTGAATTTCCTGGTAGAAAGTGGCTAGAGTGGGCGTTGTTTTTGCCCTTCGCAATTCCGGCTTATGTATTGGCTTTTGTTTATTTGGGTGTATTTGACTATTCTGGCTACGCTCAAGTATGGATGCGCGAGGTACTAGGTTTGCCAGGATTTGATATTCGAGCCGGCTCATGGGCAATAATTCTTACCTTTGTTTTGGTGTTTTATCCATATGTTTATATGATGACTAGAGCGTCGTTTAAGCGTCAAAAAATCAATATGATTGATGCAGGAAAGTTACTAGGCGCAGGACCGATTCGAGTTTTTTTTCAAATTTCATTGCCTCTGGCTCGTCCAGCAGCAGCAGCAGGCTTGCTGGTTACATTGATGGAGACTTTGGCTGACTTCGGCGTAGTAAGTTTGTTTAATTATGACACTTTTACAACCGCTATATATTCTGCTTGGATTGATTTTCGCTCTATTGAGGTTGCAGCCCAACTGGCATCATTGTTAGTCTTGGTGGCATTTTTTCTTATTTATTTTGAAAAAAAAGCGCGTGGCCAAGCCAAGTATTATTCCACCGACATTGTTAATAGAAAACCTTATCATGCAAAAGGTGCTGTGGGCTGGTTAATTAGTTTAATGGTTTTGAGTATATTTATGCTCTCTTTTGCGATGCCTATGTTACAACTGCTAATTTGGGGCTGGACGTCAGTGGCCGAAGAGTGGAGTGCTAAATATATTGACTTAATTGCTTCAACCTCTATTTTAACTACCTCTGCTGCATTAATAACCGTGGCCATTGCTACCATATTAGCCCTACCTGAGCGTTGTAAGCAGGGTAGTGTTTGGCTTAAAAGCGTTATTCGATTGGCAACTTTAGGCTATGCTTTACCAGGGTCTGTAATGGCAGTAGGGCTATTGTATGGTGTTAATCAAATTTCTGAAATTAATAATTATTTGGGCGGAGAAAGTGTCAATCATCTTATTTTTGGATCGATTGCACTTTTGGTTTTTGCCTATGTTTCACGTTTTATGGCGATTGCTTACAGTTCAATCGATGCATCAGCTCAGCAAATTAAACCTGTTTTTACCCAAAGTGCTAGATTATTAGGGGCATCACGTCAAAGGCTTATTTGGCGCGTGTACCTGCCAATGATGACACCAGGGATTTTGGCAGGTGGACTATTAGTCGCCGTTGATGTTATGAAAGAATTGCCTGCCACTTATTTGTTGCGCCCATTTGGCTGGGACACTTTGGCTATTCAAGTTTATGAGCTTAGCGCTGAAGGGTTGTATGAGCGTGCCGCCGTACCAGCGTTGATTATGGTATTGTTTGGTGCGCTAATCATGAGTATTTTTCAGTATCTAGATAAAAAATCGTCAAAAACTTCGTAAGTCAGTAAAATACCCTTAATTATTAAGGATTTCTTACCCCATCATGAGTCAAGCATTATTAAAAATTAAAGGTATAGCCTGTGGCGCAATGAATGCGCATATTAAGAATAATGATGCTCTAGATTTGTCTGTTATTTCACTAGCCAAAGGAACAAAAACAGCAGGTGTATTTACACAAAATGTATTTTGCGCCGCCCCTGTTTTAGTGGCTAAGAACCACTTACAGCAAGCGCCACTCGCACTGTTGATTAATAGTGGAAATGCCAATGCAGGTACAGGTGCGCAAGGATTAAAAAATACTGTGAAAACTTGTGAAATTTTAGCCAATGAGTTGAGTATTAAAACAGAACAAGTGCTGCCTTTTTCAACGGGCGTGATTGGTCAACAACTTGATTTATCTAAGTTTGAGGTGGGTATTCCAAGCGTCACCGCTCAGTTGTCAGATGGTGGTTTGAGTGATGTGGCCCAAGGCATACTAACTACAGACTTAGTAGAAAAAACCCACTCTGCAACATTTAAAGTGGCTGGAAAAACTGTTTCAATTGCGGGTATAGCAAAGGGTTCAGGCATGATTCGTCCTGATATGGCTACTATGCTAAGTTTTATTTTTACCGATATTAAAGCAACACAATCACAACTGCAGACTTGTCTATATAGCGCTACTAATCAATCTTTTAATCGAATTACCGTAGATGGAGATACGTCTACAAATGATGCTTGTACACTTAGTGCAACTGGTGCAAGCGGCGTGGATATTGTAGATTGTGACGATGAATTCCAACAGGCGTTAAATGAGGTAACAAAATCTTTAGCACATCAAATTATTAAAGATGGTGAAGGAGCAACCAAGTTTGTTGAAATACGCGTTAAAGGTGGTGTGAGTAGTCAAGATTGTTTGGAGGTAGCTTATACCGTTGCACATTCTCCTTTGGTTAAAACTGCCTTATTTGCCTCTGACGCTAACTGGGGTCGAATTTTGGCGGCGGTTGGCCGGGCTAATATTAAAAATTTGAGTATTAGTGACATTGATATTGATCTTAATTCAGTTGGTCTAATCAGAGCTGGCGAGCCTGATCCTACTTATACAGAAGCACGCGGAAGTGAGCAAATGCAGAAAACTGATATTGTGATTGATATTTCAATTGGTAGTAGCAATCTTCAAGAAAGTGTATGGACTACTGATTTTTCTTATGATTATGTAAAGATTAATGCGGAGTATCGCACATGAGTGTTTATAGACTGTTAATTTCTTGCCCAGATACACATGGCCTAGTGGCTATTGTGAGTCAATTTATTCTTGAATTCAATGGTAACATTAAAGAAGCGCACCATCATTTGGATGAGCAAAACCAACACTTTTTTATGCGCATTGAGATTGAGTCAAATTCTATCTCTTGCTCTTTAGATGACTTTAGAGCGGCGTTTTTGATTGTGGCTGAGCGTTGCAATATGGTTTGGAGATTAAGTGATGCAGCACAACTTAAGCGTGTTTTAATTATGGGGTCAAATGCTTCACATTGTGTAGCAGATCTTTTACATCGCGGTCATGAAGACGAGCTTGAGGGTCAAATTGTTGGTGTTTTGTCTAACCATGATAAGCTATCAAAACTCGCTAGTTGGTATGACGTGGCGTTTGAAAAAGTGAGTATTGCTAAAGCAACCAAAGAAGCTGATATGACTGAGATGATGCAAGCAGTTGACAGATTTAATCCAGATGTGATTGTTCTAGCTCGCTATATGCAAATTATTCCTGAAGAAATGTGTGCTAAATATAGCGGCAATATTATTAATATTCATCATTCATTCTTACCCTCCTTTGTAGGCGCTAATCCTTACGCGCGAGCTGCTGAACGTGGCGTTAAACTTATTGGCGCAACTTGTCATTATGTGACAGCTAATCTGGATGAAGGTCCAATTATTGAGCAAGATGTGGTTCGTGTTGATCACGGTGATAGTGCCGATGATATGAAAAAAATGGGCCAAGATGTAGAAAAAATTACCTTAGCCAAAGGGTTGCAATATCATTTAGAGGATCGAGTCTTGGTGTGTAACAACAAAACTATTGTGTTTTCTTAACTTTTTTCAGCTGTCTATATTGACATAAATGCCGTACTCTTCTCAGAAAGCTTTTTGCGAGTATTGCTTGCTTTAATGTCAGTGATAGTTATAAGTTTTTACTTTTGTAAAGTTAAAGGTCTTGATATAACACAAACTTTTAAATTGAATCTATAAAGAACATGAAATAAAAGCTTAGCATGTTTATTTTTGTAGCTTTTGCATTATTAGTTAAGAGAATAATTGTTTAACTATTTGCAACTATAAATTCTTTAAAGCGCTCGGCAATCGGTGAAAGTTTATTTTTAGAATGATGCACAACATACCAATGACGGGTAATAGGGAATTTATCAATATCAAGTTGCTTGATAACATTGTTTTCGAGCTCTAATTTAACTGTGTGTTTTGATACAAACCCAATACCCAATCCAGCTTGAACAGCTTGGATGATAGCTTCATTAGAGTTAATCTCAATATCCGAGTTTAACTGCATACCAATAATCCTTTCAATGGTAATGCGTGTTCCTGACCCTTGCTCTCTAGTGATAAGTGTCTCATGGGTTAAGTCGCTAATAGTATTGTTTTTGTTGTTAAGCAGAGGGTGTTCTGGATGGGCAATGGCAATTAAAGGGTTTTCCATAAAAGGCTGCGTAATCAAAGACATGTTTGTCGGTGGCTCACCCATAATAATTAGGTCCACTTCACTATTACTGAGCTTTGTAAGTAAAGATTCTCGATTAGTTACATCTAAATAAAAAGACATGCGTGGATATTGTTTTTTAAATTTTGCCAAAATTTGACTAACAAATGAGTTGGTAGTTGTGGCTACGGCAATTTGTAAGTGGCCAGCTTCAGGGTCAAGTGTTTGTTCAATTTCTGCCTTACTTTGTTCTAATTTATCAATTATATCAAGGCTAGTTTGATAAAATTTTTTTCCAATAAAAGTAGGTCTAATAGCCTTTCCCTGTATGCTAATGAGCTCTGAACCAAGGCTTTCTTGTAATTGCTTAATTTGCATATAAACAGCAGGTTGAGTGATGTGTAACTCTTGGCTAGCTTTAGTAAAGCTTTTCAGTCGAATAACAGCTTCATAGCTATACATTTGTTTTAAAGTGTAATTAATCATAATAAGAAATTATTATTCATTTAATTAAAATTATTTTACATTATATTCGGACTGTTTCACGATGACAGTTTTTTAATGAAAGAATGGCTATATAATTGATGTTTATGAGATAATTATAATCTTGAGTGCCCTTAATTTGAACCTATATTGATTAGGCAAAAAAATTAAATTGATTGTGAGCATGGGCAAAGAAAGTTTAAGAAATATGGTAACTAATTACTAATTATTTAACCCCTATTAAAAAAAGGAAGATCTCATGAGTGATGAAAATAAACCTCTAATATTTGAAGTTAGTCAAAACAATTTTGAAGATCTTGTTGTACATAATTCGTCTCACCTACCTGTTTTGGTTGAGTTTATGGGAATTTGGTCTGAGCCGTGTATTAAAACTGAATATGCTTTATCAGACTTGGCTAAAGAGTTTCCTGGTGGTTTTGTTTTTGCAAAGGTTGATATCGATGAACAAGAAGAATTAAAAAAGAAATTCTCAATCACAAATATTCCTACATTAGCTGTATTTAAAGATGGACAAGAGGTTCAGCGTGAACAAGGAGAGTTGCGACAAGAGGAGTTGCGTATTTTGCTAAAGCATTATGGTGTTTTTCGAGCATCTGATGATTTACGTGATCAAGCTAGAGTCAAGCATATGGCGGGCGATACTCAGTCAGCGATTATGTTATTAACACAGGCCATCTCATCTGATCCAAGTAATGCACGTATTGCGCTAGATATGGTGCAAATTTTCTTAGATATTAATGAAGTAGATCAAGCTAAGGCTTTATTTGATAAGCTTCCTGAATCGATTAAAGCTAAGGATTTAGGCTTGTCTATTGCAAGCCAACTTAATTTTATAAAATTAGCTCAAAATACCTCAGGAATAAACGTGCTAAGGACGCAAATGCAAAATTTTCCCAATGATTATCAAGTGCGCTTTGATTTGGCGATTTGTTTGTTTGCACAGCATGATATTGAAGAGGGAATGGAGATGCTGTTCTTTATTCAAGAGAATGAATCAAATTTTAAAGAGGGCGCACCTAGGGAAATGATCGGCATGATGTGTAATATGTTGGCTAATACCAATCCAGAAGAAAGCAGTGCATATCGACAACGATTGGCAAATCTAATTAGTGGTTAGTAGTAAGCCTCTTGCTTGAGGAGTTGCTAATAATGGATATTGCAATTTTTAATAAAGTTTTGTTTTTTTGGTTTATTTTTTATATTACTCCTGGGCCAGTTTGGCTAGCCGTTATGGCTGCCACTGCAAAAAAAAATTATCATCAAATATTAGTTTTTTTCAGTATATTTCTAACGGTCAATCTCATCGTACAATTTCCACAAGCATTTTTCAGCGTGGTTTTTATTGATACAGTTATAAGATTGTTTGGAGAAATTGGTTTTATTTTTTACTTTTTAGGCGGTGGGTATATTTTTTATTTGGCCATACAAACACTTAAATCGCATCAAGCAGAATCCTCTATACAGCTAAGCTTTTCTAATTTGTCATTGATTATGCTTTTGTCTCCTAAAATATGGATATTGTTTCCTTCAGGCGCATTGATTGCCAATCAGTTAAACTTAGGTTTGCTAACAAACGCAGGTGTTTATGCGTTAACAATGTTTATCATCTCTAGCGTAATGTTTTTCTTTTATGTAATGATTGGCAAAATAGGCCAAATAATATTAAAAAACAATTTTTCATATTTAATTTTCTTGTTATTAAGCGGATTTAGTCTATTTTTATTATTTGAAGGAATTCAGTCAATTTTATAAATTGGATTTATCCGTCCGATTTCCAACTTATCTTTATATAAAATTCCCGCTTTAATTGCTTGATACTTTGTTTTTTTAAAAAATATACTTAAATATTAAAGTATTACTTAACAAGTAAATAATACTCTTCAATTTTTTTGATAGGTACTCAAGGGCTATTTTCTTGATTATGCTCAGTGATGTATTACCCTGATTCCAGTGTCAATATTAATTAAACTAGCTTATACGGTATGTTATAAAATTAAATGACTTATGTCTTATTTAAGCCCAAAAGAATTTGTTAAAGATATTATTGATCTTGGCGAATCTAAAATTTCACTGTCAGCTAAACAAACATTAATTAGCTCGTATTTGGCAGGTGCAATTCTAGCCCTTGCTGCTGCTTTTGCAATTTCCGTTTCAGTGAATACGGGTTCAGTATTATTAGGCGCAGTATTATTTCCAGTCGGTTTTATTATGTTGAATCTTTTAGGTTTAGACTTGTTAACAGGTATGTTCGTTACAGCACCACTTGCTTTGCTAAATCATAGAAAAGGTGTTTCAATCAATAAAATTTTTAAAAACTGGCTTTGGGTATTTATTGGTAATTTCTTAGGGGCGCTGAGTGTTGTATTTGCCTTTAGTTTTTTTATGACTTATGGCTACTCTATAGAGCCTAACAGTATTGGGTTAAAAATTGCTAGCATCGGAGAGTCCAGAACGTTAGGCTATGCCCAATATGGCTTGTTTGGATGGTTAACAGTTTTTATAGCTGGCGTATTATGCAACTGGATGGTATCAATGGGAGTGGTTGGCTCGAAAGTATCAAAATCAGTTGGCGGCAAAGCGATCGCAATGTGGATGCCAATTATGTTGTTTTTTTATTTGGGCTTTGAGCACGCAATAGTTAATATGTTTTTATTTCCAATGGCAATTGCAATGGGCGCTGACTTTTCATTGACAGAATTCTTTATTTGGAATGAAATACCTGTTTTACTCGGCAATCTTGTTGGTGGTTTGTTATTAACTGGCTTACCCTTATATTCACTCTATGCAAAAAAATTAATTCACAATAGGTAGCTTAACCATGCTTTTGTAATGGGGCCATTCATAGCGAATTGGGTAGTTTCGACGGTAATATTCAAAATTTTCAATTTTTTTAATAGCTAGCGTGTCTTGTTTGAAATCGTAAATCTCGTTAAGGGCGTCAAGTAAATTATCACTTTTTAGCGTCAAAATCCCAGGATTTATCAAATTTTTGATATTTTCTTGTTGATTTTCATTTAAAAATTTACATAAAGCCTCATAAACCATAAAACTTCCCATAAATTTGGCATCAACAGAGTGTCCAGCGATGTGAGGTGAGGCTAAGTACGCCGTTTTTTGTAAATTTTGGTTAATGTTTGGTTCATTTTCCCAACAATCAATCACATTTTCAAGCGTTTTCGTTTTTTCCCAAATTTTTTCATCAATCACTCCGCCGCGTGCCGCATTAAAAAGGATGGTTTTTTCACTAATATGATGAAAATTCGTCTGATTTAGTAGTTTGAAGCTCGGAAATTCGCCGTCAAATGTCAAAGGTGTGTGAAAGGTAACAATATCAGCGCTGAGTGCAGTATCTAAATCAACAAAATTTGGCAAATTTTCATTTTGCTGTCTAATTGGGTCGTTAAGTAAGGTTTTAATGCCTAACAGTTCTGCTTTAGCGGCTAGGCGTGAGCCTACATTGCCCACACCAATAATTCCCAAAGTTTTTTGCTGATGATTAAACTGATGCTTGTTAGCTAAATTTAAAATAGTGCTAATAACAAATTCAGCTACTGCCATTGAGTTGCAGCCTTGAGCTGAGAAAAATTCAATATTATTATTTTTTAGATAGTCTTGATCGACATGGTCAAGTCCTGCCACGGTTGAGCCGACAAATTTGATCGAACTGCCTTTGAGTAATTGCTCATTAACTTGAGTACGCGAACGCACAATAAGTATGTCACCATCTTTGACAGATTTGGCGTTAATATCACGCCCAGCCATAGCGACAATCTCTCCAAATTGAGAGAATATGGTTTCATAGGCGTAGCAAGCGTCATCAATAATTAGTTTCATGATTACCAGTTAATTTGTTGTAAATGATGCATTTTAAGGTACTCGTTTGTCTTAGAAAAATGTTTGCAGCCAAAAAATCCTTTGTACGCTGAAAAAGGAGAAGGGTGCGAGGCTGTTAAGATTAGATGTTTGCTAGCATCTATTAATTCAGATTTTTGTTGTGCGTGCGTACCCCAAAGCAAAAAAACCAAATTGTGTTTGTGCTCACTCAGCTCGGCAATAACAGCTTCGGTAAAGTCAACCCATGGGGTTTTACTGTGAGATGATGGTGAGTTTTTTTCAACAGTGAGTGCGCTATTAAGCAATAAGACCCCTTGTGATGCCCAGCGTTCTAAGTTGCCATTGATATTAGGCGTAATGTGCAAATCTAATTCTAACTCTTTGTATATATTGGCCAGTGAAGGCGGGATTTTGACCCCATCGGGCACTGAAAAACTCAGCCCATGCGCTTGAGCTTCATTATGATAAGGGTCTTGTCCAAGGATGACTACCTGAGTTTTGGCAAAACTACTAAGCTCAAAGGCTTTAAAAATTTGCGCCTCAGGTGGAAAAATACTGATTTTTTTATCTTTTTGATATTGTAAAAATTCCTCAAGTCTTTGAAAAGAATCTCGTTTAAACAAAGGGTCTAGATGTTTAGACCAGTCGTTAGTTAGAGGCCTGCCCACCATAGCCTTAAACGATAGCCTAGTGTCGTGACATAGCCCACTTCAACAAACTGAATTCTACCTTTGGTGTTTACAAAAAAGCTACTAGGTGTGCCTTTAACGCCAAATAGCCTGGCAATCGATCCAGATTGGTCGTTAATAATATTGTCGAGTCGCATATTGTTTTCTTTAGCATGCGCTTGAATCTCTAAATCACTGCCTGACTGAATAGCAATATTCAGCACTTTATAGTCTTTTGAAATAGCCTGAATGTTGTCATTTTCTAGGTTGCACACAGGACACCAAGTTGCCCAAAAGTGAATTAATATCCCTTGGTCTGGCAGTGGGTTGGAGCTCATGACTTCGCCACTCAGTGTTTGTGAACTAAAGCTTGGCACTAAGCCAATAGTTAAATCTTGCTGTTGATAGGCACGGATAATAAAAATGGCTAAAATAACCATCATAAATTGCATGAGGGTTTTTCGATTTGGTCGTTTTATTTTCATGCTGAATATTATATCTTAAGGATACGGATGACTGATTGGATACAACGTTGGCAAGAGAATAAAATTGGCTGGCATCGAGATTTTCCAAATACTAAATTGATTGAATTTATTGATTGCCTTGAATTAAACCCTGGCGATAAGGTTTTTGTACCTTTGTGTGGCAAAAGCAAGGATATGCTTTATTTGATGGAGCAGGGGTATCAAGTGATTGCTGTGGAGCTAAGCGCTTTAGCGGCTGAGCAGTTTTTTGCTGAAAATCAATTGACTTATCAAACGCGTCAAGAGGGTTACTTTGAGGTTTATAGCGCTGACAATATTTGTCTTTATATTGGAGATTTTTTTGAATTGTCTAAGCAGCAACTCAGCGGTGTTGTAGCTGTTTATGATAGGGCGGCTTTAATCGCATTACCTATGGGGTTAAGGGTGAAATATGCACAACATTTATACGCTATAATATCTAGCGATTGTCGGATGTTGTTATTAACACTAAATTATCCGCAATCGCAAATCAGTGGCCCGCCTTATGCAGTTAATAAGGATGAAGTGCTGTCACTATACAAAGATGGGTTCGAGTGTCAACTATTGCAATGTTTTAATGACATAGAAAATGAGCCTAGGTTTCAGCGTGAGAACGTTGATTTTATTGAAAAAGCAACATATTGTTTGCGTAAATATTAAGAGGAAAAAATGGCTAAAAAAATAAAAGGCGTTGTCGCACAGTTTGGTACTAAAGGATATGGATTTATTACAGGTGATGATGATGAGAAATATTTTGTTCATCAAAAAAATATCTTTAATAAGTCTCGTCTAAAGGCAGGCACAAGAGTTGTGTTTGGTTTTGAGGAGTCTGAAAAAGGCTTAGTAGCCACCAATGTTGAGCTTGAAGATGGCGCTAAAATGTCTAATTTTGGAAAATCGTCAAAGACCTCTTCAGGCTTATCTAACGGAACAATTAAAGCGGCATTAGCTATCTTGTTTATCGCTCAAGCTGCGGTTATTTATAAAGTATTTTTTACCACTGTTGCAGGCTAAATGAGCAAAATTTTATTATTAGCATTCTTGTCACTTGCTTTAAGTGGGTGTTTTTCAACACCTGCAGTGACTGTTAATAACATCTGTACATTAATGGATGAAGAAGTGAGCTGGTATCGTTCTGTTAAAGCCGCTGAAAAAAAATATGGAGCACCAGCACATGTGTCTTTAGCCATTATGTATCAAGAGTCTCATTTTGCCTCAGACGCTAAACCGCCTAGAGAAAAACTCTTTGGTGTAGTGCCGTGGTTTAGACCAACAACGGCTTATGGCTTTGCTCAAGCTAAAGATGAAACATGGGAATGGTATCAGTTAAAAACAGGCAATCATAGTGCAGATCGTGATGATTTTGATGATGCAGCAGATTTCGTTGGCTGGTATGTTAATCAGTCTGCAAAATTAGCGGGTATTGCTAAATCTGATGCTTACAATCAGTACTTGGCTTATCATGAAGGTCATGGTGGGTTTCAAAGGCAATCTTACAATAAGAAGCCTTGGTTGAAAAAAGTAGCGCGCAAGGTTGAAGATAATGCACAGCGTTATCAGCGTCAACTTCAGCAATGTGAATCTGAGTTAAATAGTAATAGTATTTGGAGTTTATTTTAATGTCTCATTGGTACAAGGTTCTTAATAGCCCTCCTAAAGAGGGCACGATGGTCGAAGTGGAAGTTAAAGGTCAAAAATTATTTGTTACCTTAAATAATGGTCATTTGTATTGTGCTGAGAATCGTTGTCCTCATGAGGATATCGAGTTAACACTAGGTTGTCTAAAGGGTAATCGAGTAAAATGCTCTTTACATGGCTATAGTTTTGACTTGGCTACTGGCGATAGTTCAGAAGAAGATGTGGATAATATGCATATTTATCCTGTCAAACAAGAGAATAACGAAATTTATATCGAGGTTTAATAATGAGTATCGACTCGCAAGCATTAATGAAATCTATTATTCAGCGTGTGGCCACTGGTCCAGACTTGAGTAAAAATATTGACTTTGAGGAAGCTAGAGATGGCATGCAAGCTATTTTGCGCGGTGAAATTGATGATGTTCAATCAGCTATTTTTTTAATCGCCTTACGTATGAAGCGCGAAACAATGGATGAAAACACGGGTATTCTAGCGGGTATTTTAGCTCAGAGTGACAAGCAGTTTGTTGATGTTGATGAGTTAGTCGATTTAGGCGATCCTTATAGTGGTTATAATCGCTCAATTCCTATTTCGTCTTTTTTGCCTCCTGTGTTAGCCGAGTTAGGCTTGCCTTGTGTTATCCATGGTTTAGATAGTGTTAGTCCTAAATTTGGACTCACACACCGACATATTGTTGAAGCTTTAGGTTTAGATGTTGATCATTCCACCGCAGAAGCCAAAGCCCGATTGGAAAACCCAAGTATTGGTTGGTCCTATATTGATCAAGCGAGTTATTGTCGCGGTTTACATGATTTAGTTGAACTGCGTAATCGAGTCATTAAACGCACTGTTGTTAATACGGTAGAAACTTTAATCGGTCCATTGCGCGGCAAGAAAACTCATTCGATATTGGGCTATGTGCATAAGCCTTATCCGCCAATCTATGCAGAGCTAGTCAAATCTTCCGGCATGGATAGCGCACTTTTAGTGCGCGGTGTGGAAGGCGGCGTGATTCCGTCTTTGCGACAAAAAGGACTCATGGTTTCATATGCAGGAAATGTTGAGCAAAATCGAGTAGATATTGAGCCAGCTTCATTGGGTATTGAGCAAGATATGCGTGCGATTTCATTTCCAGCTGAGATGGATGTCCACAGCGATATTCCAGCTTTGGCAAAATATACGGTGAAATTAGGCAAGGCAGCGTTGGCTGGAGAGCAAGGTATGTTTTATGATGGCTTGGTATTGAGCGCTTCACTTGTGCTTTGGCATACTAAAAAAGCACCAACTTTGGCTGAAGCGGCAGATATGGTTAGAGCTGTTTTAGATTCGAAAAAAGTATTAGCACGACTCCAGTAACTTATTGATTAATTTATCAGTAATTACCACCTTAAAAAATAGTTTTTTAGGTGGTTTTTTTATTAATACTGGCTACTTCTGATATTTTTTTAGTAATCGTAAAATTGATTGACTTCAAGATAAAATCAGTCAAATAATTCCATTCATTTCAAATTTTTTATTGTTCTCGAATTGTGTTTTATTTTGACTTGAAAACGCATAGTAAAAATTTGCGCATATTAACGGTTGAAATTATCCCAATTAGGCGTAAGATAGCTATCAAAAACTTGGAGGGATAATGCAGCAGACTGAAACATTTAATACTGTTTTAAATTTAATGCCAATCTTGTTTATTTGGTTGTTAGGATTGATTTTCGCGACAATTTTAGTAACTTTTATCTATGATATTAGCCAAAGTAAAAATGCCCTCTTAAAAAACTACCCAGTTGTCGGACATTTTCGTTACCTTTTTAGTAATTTAGGAAGTTTTTTTCGTCAATATTTCTTTGCGATGGATCGTGAAGAAATGCCTTTTAATCGAGCAGAAAGAGAGTGGGTAGATAGAGCTTCTAAAGGAAGAGATAACACGATTGCATTTGGCTCTACTAAAAATATAAGTTCACCTGGAACGCCAATATTTATCAATTGTCCATTTCCAACCTTAGATTCAGATGGCGTACAAACCGAATCCGTGATAATTGGCAAGGGTTATAGTGACAATCCTTATACAGCAAGATCAATTTTTAATATTTCGGGCATGAGTTATGGCGCTATATCTAAGCCAGCTGTTTTAGCTCTATCTAATGGCGCAAGACAATCAGGTTGTTGGATGAATACTGGTGAGGGTGGATTAAGCCCTTACCACCTTGAAGGAGGTGCAGATTTAGTCTTTCAAATTGGAACTGCTAAATATGGCGTTAGAAATGCCGATGGTAGTTTAAATGATGAAAAACTTGCTAAGGTAGCTTCTCATCAGCAAGTGAAGATGTTTGAAATAAAAATTTCTCAAGGTGCAAAACCTGGAAAAGGCGGAATTTTACCTGGGGTTAAAGTAACAGCTGAAATAGCAAGCATTAGAGGTATTCCTAAAGGATTGGATTCAATCTCCCCTAATCGTCACCTTGAGGTTTCTAATATTGGTGAATTATTAGATTTAATTAATCATGTTAAGTTAATTACAAAAAAACCTGTAGGCTTTAAAACTGTTATTGGGGATGTGACCTGGCTAACTACTTTACTTAAAGAGGTTAATGGCAGAGGAAGAGATTTTGCCCCAGATTTTATTGCAATTGATGGTGGGGATGGTGGCACTGGCGCTGCTCCAATGGAGTTAATGGATAATGTCGGTTTGCCCCTAAAAGAAGCTTTGCCAATTGTTGTAGACAAGATTATTCAGAATGGCCTAAAAGATAGAATAAAGGTCATAGCTTCTGGTAAGTTAATTACACCAGCAGATGTAGCTTGGGCTGTTTGTGCTGGCGCTGATTTTGTTACCTCAGCGCGTGGCTTTATGTTTGCTATTGGCTGTATCCAATCGTTAAAGTGTAATAAAAACACCTGTCCAACTGGTATTACTACCCATAACAAAAGGTTACAAAAAGGGCTTAATCCTATTAATAAAGCAGATAAAGTAGCTGAATATGTTTCAGGAATTTCGATCGCATTGCAAACTATAGCCCATTCATGTGGGGTTAAAGAAGTGCGAATGCTAAATAAAACACATGTTAGAATTGTTCAAAATGATGGCAAGTCTATCCCTATGGCTGAGTTGTGTCCGTTATGTGTTGAAGGAGAAAATAAATGAAGGCATCAGACCTATTTGTAAAAGCTTTAGAAAATGAAGGTGTAGAGTATATTTTTGGCATTCCTGGTGAGGAAAATTTAGATTTACTTGATTCTTTGCGTAACTCAAAAATTAAATTTATCTTAACACGTCATGAACAAGCTGCGGCTTTTATGGCGGCAACTTATGGTCGGTTAACAGGAAGAGCTGGCGTATGTTTAGCAACCTTAGGTCCAGGTGCGACAAACCTAGTTACAGCAATTGCATATGCGCAATTAGGTGGTATGCCTATGGTGGTTATTACAGGTCAAAAACCTATCAAAGCGGGCTTGCAAGGAAAGTTTCAGATTTTAGATATTATTAGAATGATGGAGCCTTTGGTTAAAGACTCTGATCAAATTGTTTATGGGAGGCAAATTCCTTCATTAGTTCGTGGAGCATTTCGTATTGCTGAAGAAGAGCGACCAGGCGCTGTTCATCTAGAATTACCAGAAGATATTGCTAGAGAGGAAGTTGAAGACGAAAGAGTTTTTCCTAGGCAAACCATCCATCGAGTGTTTGCCAGCGATCGCGCTATTGAAAAAGCAGTTAATATTATTAAAGTGGCTAAAAGGCCTTTGTTGTTAGTGGGTGCTGGAGCCAATCGTAAGCGCATTAGAAAACCTTTATCTGATTTTGTTAATAAAACAGGCATTATGTTTTTTAATACTCAGATGGGTAAAGGTGTTTTAAGTGGTGATGACTCACACTTTTTAGGAACGGCTGCATTTTCATCTAAAGACTATGTTCATGAAGCTATTAAAAAAGCAGATTTAATTATTAATGTAGGTCATGATATTATTGAGAAGCCACCCTTTATAATGAAAGGTAATAAGCAGCAAGTTATTCATGTAAATTTTCATTCAGCACAAATCAAAGATATCTACTATCCTCAGGTTGAAGTAGTTGGTCATATTTCTAATTCTATGGATCGGATTAATGATGCGTTAAATAATTGCTATGCTTGCAATAGAAAATGGGTTGAGCCGATCCGCGCAAGAATAAAGCACGCAATTCATTCTTTAGATGATGATACGTCTTTTCCTGTATTACCGCAAAGAGCAGTTTCTGATGTAAGGAAAGTGCTCGATGATAATGGAATTGTATCTTTAGACAATGGTATGTTTAAGCTTTGGTTTGCTCGACATTATCATACGTATCAACCCAATACTTTACTATTAGATAATGCCTTAGCAACAATGGGTGCTGGACTTCCGTCAGCCATTGCATGTGCACTAATGTATCCAGATAGACAGGTAGTTGCAGTTTGTGGTGACGGCGGTTTTATGATGAATTCCCAAGAGCTGGAAACAGCAGTAAGGCTAAAATTAAGCTTGATAGTAATTATATTTAATGATAGTGGTTATGGCATGATTAAGTGGAAGCAAAAAGTACAGGAGTTGCCTGATTTTGCACTCGATTTTAACAATCCAGATTTTGTTATGTATGCAAAAAGTTATGGTGCAAATGGTCATTTAATTTCTTCTAGTGAGGAGCTTATTCCAACTATGCAAAAAGCGTTTAATCAAGGAGGCGTACATTTAATTGATTTGCCTATTGATTATTCTCAAAACACTAAAACACTCATTGATGATTTGAAACAATTTAATAATTAAAAAGATTATGTCAAATTTACTACAAGTAAAGCAGGCCTATACAGGTGAGATCTTAAAAGAATTAACAATGCATGATGCCAAGCAGGTAGATAACATGTTGGCGACAGCGCAATTATTGCACAAACAAGGTGCCTTACCCGTTTATGAGCGTGTCAATATATTAAGAAAGCTTGCTGATTTGGTGGCAAATGAGCATGAGCAGTTTTCTCGGTTGGTTGCTAATGAAGGTGGCAAGCCAATTCGAGATGCTCGTGTGGAAGTAACACGTGCAGTAGGCGGCATTCATATTGCAATCGCCGAAATTCAAAATAGTCAAGGTTTTGAAGTCCCAATGGATTTAAGTGCAGCAGGTAGTGGGCGCAAGGCTTTTACAATTTTAGAGCCGATCGGTGTAGTTGTAGCAGTAAGTGCTTTTAACCATCCGTTAAATTTAGCCATTCACCAGGTTATTCCGGCAGTTGCAACGGGTTGTCCTGTTATTATTAAGCCAGCTGCACTGACGCCTCTATCAACCTTGCGTTTAGCAGAGCTTATTTTGGAAGCTGGTTTGCCAGAGGGCTGGGTACAAGTGGCACTCACTAATCGTGAAAATTCTGAAAAATTAGTTACTGATTCGCGCGTTGCCTTTTTTAGTTTTATTGGGTCTGCCAAAGTTGGTTGGTACCTTAAATCCAAGCTAGCGCCTGGTGTGCGCTGCGCACTAGAGCATGGTGGTGTGGCGCCACTTATTTTTGACCAATACGCAGATGAGGTGGGTTTTGTTAATGGCGTGGTTAAGGCAAGTATGTATCATTCAGGCCAAGTTTGTGTATCGGTACAACGTGTTTATGTCCCCCAAAACCGAGCAAGCGAGCTAGCGCAGAAAATTGCTAATATTGCCGCTAAACAGATCGTTGGCGATGCGATTAATGAGGAGAGTGATTTAGGCCCGCTTATCTTACCAAAAGAGACTGATAGAATAGAATCATGGGTTAATGAAGCACTAGCAGAAGGTGCGCAAGTAGTTACAGGTGGCAGGCGTATTAATGAGGTAAGTTATGAGCCAACGGTACTACTTAATCCGAGCAAACATTCGAAAGTCTCCACTCAGGAGATTTTTGGCCCGGTTGTTTGTGTCTATGGCTACCAAGATATCGACGAAGCTATCGCAGAGGCAAATAGTTTGGATGTTTCGTTTCAAGCAGCTGTCTTTAGTGATGATATCTCCAAAGCTATGGATATTGCTAAAAAGCTAGAGGCTTCTGCAGTCATGATTAATGATTACACCACCTTTAGAGTAGACTGGATGCCATTTGCTGGGCGCAAGCATTCGGGTTATGGCATTGGTGGTATTGGCTATAGTATGAAAGATATGCTTGAACATAAGATGCTAGTGATCAAAAGCTAGGCATTGTTAATTTTTGGATTGAAAAAATAGATTTAGTTAACAATCTAAGAAAATAAAGTGCTAACTTTTAAATTGGTGGTTGTAAAGCGAGGCGTATTCACCCTTTTGATCTAGAAGTTCTTGGTGAGAACCTAGCTCAACAATATTACCTTGGCGCAAAACAACAATTCTATCGGCCTTTTGAATGGTACTGAGTCTATGAGCAATAATAATCGTAGTTCGATCTTTTTGCATATCATCAATCGCAGCTTGTACTTGTTTTTCAGTTTCAGAGTCAAGCGCTGAAGTGGCTTCATCTAAGATTAAGATTGGACTGTCTTTAGCAATCGCTCTTGCAATCGCTAATCGCTGACGCTGACCACCAGAAAGCTTACCACCATCTTCTCCAATTTCACTGTCAAAACCTGCCTGCATTTGTTCAATAAATTGCAAGGCATTAGAGGTATTGGCAGCATGTTTAATTTTTTCATCACTCATTGTTTCAGTTTGCCCTAGCGCAATATTACCTTTAACTGTGTCATTAAATAAGCGCACATTTTGATCAACAAAAGCAATTTGAGAGCGTAGAGAGTCTATATCAAATTCACTAATGTCCACGCCATCAATACTAATAAAACCTTGAGTAGGGCTATAAAAACGCGTAATTAATTGAATAATAGTGGTTTTGCCACTACCTGTAGAGCCAACCAAAGCAACGGTTTCACCTGGGGCAATATCCAAGTTGATTTTATTAAGAACGGTTTTGCTATTTTGGTAATTAAAAGAAACGTCGTTAAATTGAATATGACCTTTGGCATTTGATAAGATTTTGACACCTTGATTACGCTCTTCTTGCTCGTCAATCAATCCAAAAACACTTTCGCCTGCAGCCATAGCAGTTTGTAGCGGTTTATTAATATTAACTAAGCTTTTGGCGGGCTTAATCAGCATACCCATTGCAGTAAAAAAAGATAAGAATTCACCAGCACTCATTTGCAATGAGGTTGAAGAAAAGTACACCACACTACCTAAAGATAGTCCTATTAATATATTGACAAAGGCTGTGTTAAATGCGCCCGTCATATCAACCTTAAAGCGTTGTTGACGAATGTTTTTAATGAGATTGTTAAATTTAGTGCTTTCTTGATCTTGCGCATGATAAATTTTAACCAAGGATGATCCAGAAATATTTTCATCCAAAAGGTGAGTCATGCTACCCATAGATTTTTGCACTTGGGTGCTAGCGCTTCGCATACGTTTTGATGATAACTGAACAGCTAAATACACCAAAGGCAATAAAATGATTAAACTTAAACTCAGCTGCCAGTTTTTATAAAATAGGTAGCTAATAAGAATAATAACAGTCATTGATGACTTGATAAAATCAAGCCAAATAGTCGAGGCTGCTGCTGCAATTTGCTCAACATCAAAAGTGAGTTTTGAAAGGGTTTTCCCAGTAGGATTTTGATCAAAATAGGATTTGGGTAATTTAAGTAGTTTAGCAAACATGGTTTCTCTTAAATCCATAATGACTTTGTTGGATACCCAAGAGCTAGCAGCTGTTGAAGTGAGTGCAAAAATAGAGCTTAAAACAATAACGCCAAATAGTGCAAGCGCATACAAGAAAGCTGAACTCTCATTACGCTCACTAGCAAAAAGCTCATCAACAATTTGTCCGGTGATCTCTGGTATGGCGCTTTCTAGGGCGGTGGCTAACATCATCATTACTGAGGTAAATATGAGTTTGCCGATGTGTGGTTTTAAATAGACAAATAGGCGGGAGACGAACTGTTTGTACTGCATTTTGCAATTACTTTGTATTTTGTTGATCCCTATTATAACGCGTTAGGGTATCATAAGCATTTCAACTTTGTTACTTTTCAATGGCAACAAAATACATCTTTATTACTGGTGGTGTGGTTTCTTCTTTAGGCAAGGGAATCGCCTCAGCTTCGTTAGCTTCAATTTTAGAATCTCGCGGTCTTAATGTGACCATGCTTAAGCTTGACCCTTATATTAATGTTGATCCCGGTACTATGAGCCCTTTCCAACATGGTGAAGTTTTTGTTACTAATGATGGTGCTGAAACTGATCTAGATCTAGGGCATTATGAGCGTTTTATTCGTCAGCAGCTAGGTAAGAAGAACAATTTTACAGCGGGACGCGTATATGAAAATGTGATTGAGCGTGAGCGTCGTGGCGACTATCTAGGTGCAACTGTTCAAATCATTCCGCATATTACTAATGAGATTAAGACCTTAGCACAAGCAGGTGCGCAAGGTGCGGATGTTGCGTTGGTTGAAATTGGTGGTACGGCTGGTGATATTGAGTCTTTACCGTTCATGGAGGCTATTAGACAAATGAGTCTTGAGCTGGGCCGTGAAAATACCTTATTCATTCATCTAACACTTCTACCTTACATTAAAGTGGCAGGTGAGCTAAAAACTAAGCCGACACAGCATTCTGTAAAAGAGTTGCGCGGTATCGGTATTCAGCCTGATATTTTAATTTGTCGTTCAGAACAGCCTTTGCCAGAAGCAGAGCGTGCCAAAATTGCACTATTTACTAATGTTGCCTCTGATTCTGTCTTTATGTCACTAGATGTAGATACAATTTACAAAGTACCACGCGCTTTACATGAGCAGGGTTTGGATGAAGTGGTTGTTAAAAAATTAAATCTTGATTGCAAGCCGGCAGATTTAAGCGAATGGGATAGTGTTATCACAAAACTTGATACCCCTAAATCGAGCGTTGATATCGCCATGGTTGGTAAATATATTGACCTAACTGAGGCTTATAAGTCTTTATCTGAAGCACTGCTCCATGCAGGTATTAATACGGGCACAAAAGTGAATATCCATTACTTTGATTCTGAAGAGATTGAAAAAAGTGGTGTTGATTGCTTAAGTGAGATGAGTGCTATTTTGGTACCAGGTGGCTTTGGTAATCGAGGAGTCGAAGGCAAGATTGCTACTGTACAATACGCCCGTGAAAACAACATTCCTTATTTAGGTATTTGCCTGGGTATGCAAGTAGCGGTTATAGAATATGCGCGAAATATGGCCGGTATGAAGAATGCTAATAGCACGGAGTTTGATGAAAATACGCCTTATCCTGTAGTTGGTTTGATTACTGAATGGCAAGATGAGGATGGTTCTACACAAACGCGCAATGAATCTTCAGACATGGGCGGTACAATGCGTCTTGGTGGGCAAGAGTGTGCTTTAGCTGAAGCTACGCTAGCTCAAGAAATTTATGCAGCACCAATAATTACTGAGCGCCATCGCCATCGTTATGAAGTGAACAATACTTTGATCAAGCAAGTTGAAGAAGCTGGATTGGTAATTTCAGGTAAATCAATTGATGGTACACTGGTTGAAATGGTGGAAGTTAAAAATCATCCGTGGTTTGTTGCTTGCCAGTTTCATCCTGAGTTCACCTCAACGCCTCGCGATGGTCATCCATTATTCGAAAGCTTTATTAAGGCCGCTAACAAGGCGCACAACCTCATTTTATCGTCCTAGGTGTTTGATCAGGCGCTTAAATATTGGGGTAGTGCAGATTTCTCTGAGTATTTTAAGCGTGCTTTTGGCGAATTAAGTTTAGAGGAGTTGCCACTACTTGATTGCTGTCAACACAGTGGTGTCATCGACAAAGATACAATTGGCGTAACCATTTTAGCAAGCTCAGCAGATTCTCAAGCAATCTATTTAAAGATTGGCGTGTTTTTCTGTGAAATTTTATCAGGCTGCGCTTGTAGTGATGATCCCTCTCAAGCGATAATGCTTGAGAATTCTTATTGTGAATTCAATGCAACACTTCACAAGAAAAATGCTCAATTAAGCTTTAACTAGCGCTTTTTTCTTTTTTTAATAAATTTCATTAAGCGGCGCTTTTTAGTCACTTGTCTGGCGTTTAACTCATTTTTGTTGTCTTTAAAAGGGTTTTCTCCACTTTTATATTCGCATCTCAAAGGTGTATTTGTTAATTTAAGTGCATCAGTAAAGAAATTCTTTAAGTAGCGATCATACGCATTTGGAACGTTTTGAAGGTGATTGCCATGAAAAGTAAGAGTTGGCGGAAACACATCTGTTTGATTGACATATTTAATTTTTAAACGTCTGCCTTTAACTGGTGGCGGTTGATGGCCATGATTAGCTGCTTCTAAGATTTTATTTAACGTTGAAGTGGAATGCTGAGCGCCTGCATTTTTGTAAGATTTGATAATCGGTGCAAATAATTTACCAACACCTGAGCCATGTAATGCTGAAATGTAGTGCACGCTAGCATAATTAACAAATGAAAGTTTAACGTCTAGTTTGCGCTTCACTTCGGATTTTTGATATTCGTCCAAACCATCCCACTTGTTAATTACAATCAGCAGTGCTCGACCCTTATCTGCAATCATACCAAGGAGTGTTGCATCTTGCTCGGTAACACCTTCACGCGCATCCAAAACGAGAATCACCACGTGCGATCGATCAAGTGCATCGATAGCTTTAATAATGGAAAAAATTTCAATTTTTTCGTGAGTAGAGCGTTTACGTCTAATGCCAGCGGTATCAATCAGTGTGTATTTTTGATCTTCGCGTTCAAAAGGGATGTAGATGCTGTCACGTGTTGTGCCGGGCATGTCAATGGCTAGAACTCTCTCTTCGCCTAAAATTCGATTAATAAGGGTTGACTTTCCAACATTCGGCCTGCCTAGTACTGCTACTGCAATCCCCTCTACCTCTTCTTTTTCTTCTACTACTTTTTTAGGTAGCAAAGGTAGGGTTAGTTCGATCAAATCGGCTAGGCCTTGGCCGTGTTCAGCTGATATTAATCTAGGCGTGCCTAAGCCTAATTCGTAGAATTCAGCTGCTTTAATTTCGTCCAAACCTTCAGATTTGTTGCAAACAAGAATAACTTCTTTTTTTAGTCGTCTAAGACGAGAAGCAATTTCTAAATCTAGACCAATAACACCATCTCGACTACTGACAATAAAATAAATAATGTCAGATTCTTCAAGAGCACTTAACACCTGTCCTTGGATACCGCTATCTACAACATTGTCTTCATTGGTCAGACCACCTGTGTCAATAATCGTTGCAAAGGTGTTGCTATCTTCATCAAGTAAAACTTCTGCATATTGACGATCGCGAGTTAGACCTTCAAAGTCAGACACAAGCGCCTGGCGAGAGTGACTTAATCGATTAAATAAAGTAGACTTACCCACATTCGGGCGTCCAACAAGGGAGATGGTAGGTAGGCCCATGGTGATTTTTGCGATTAGTTAAGGTCAGCGAGTTTAATGCTGATTAGGCTTTGCAGTTCTGAATCTCTAGAGATTTGACTCAAAGCTAATTTATACTGTTCTTTGGCTTTTTCAATTTGATTGTTGGCCACATAGATATCACCTTTGAGTTGGCTATATAGGCCATTAAACTCGCCAGGGTTTTTACTATCTAGTGTATCAATTGCTTCTTGATATTTACCCATTTCAAGCTGTATGCTGGCTATTCTCATATTGGCAATAATAGCAATTAAATGATTATCATCATTAACCAATGTGGATAGATGTTGCAAGGCAGATTGATAATCTTGACTTTTAACAGCGGTTTTTGCCAATATCAAAGTTGCTTGTTGTGCATATCCACTATCAGAATGCTGAGCGCTTAAGGCTTCATAAGCCGCTACATTATCTGTTGATGCGGTATTTAAATATAAGGATCTAGCTTCAACGGACTGTTGCTGCTGGTAAGTTTTATAAGCGCCCAATCCCCAAATTCCACCTAATCCAAGCGCAATACCGGCGACAATTTGCAAGCCATTATCTTTTAACCATTTTTTGATTTGCTGAGCCTGCTCGTCTTCAGTTTTTCCTACTTCAATAAAATTTTTCATGTGTGATCCTTAAAATACTTAATCGCCTCATCAAGACTTAATGTTAATTGTTGTTCTTGAGATTTTAATGGTTTAATGCTAACTTGGTCATTATTTAATTCTTCTTCGCCCAATATTAAGGCGAAATCGGCACCAGCTTTATCGGCTTTTTTGAATTGACTCTTTAAGCTACCCATTGTTATGTCATTGTAAATAGTAACATTAGCAAGCGCTTGATGAAGCGTGCTGGCTATTTGCATCGATTTGAGTTGCGCTTCTTTATCTGGGGTAATAATATAAATAGCAAGCTGTTGCTGTTGGGTAGTTACTTCTTGTGCCTCTAATAGCAAAATAAGACGCTCCAGGCCAATGGCTAGTCCAACAGCAGGCGTTGGCTTGCCACCCATTTTTTCAACCAGACTGTCATAGCGTCCGCCGGCGCAAATCGTACCTTGAGCACCCAAATCAGTGGTGGTCCACTCAAATACACTGCGATTGTAGTAATCAAGCCCGCGAACTAAGCGCGTATTAATAACAAAGTCAATATTTAAAGCGTTTAGATATGCTTTGAATTGTTCAAAATGCTGGGCAGATTCTTCATCTAAATGCGCCATTAGTTTGGGCGCGTTATTAATTAAATCTTGCATAGTTGGGTTCTTACTATCAAGAATTCTTAATGGATTAGTTTCAAGGCGTCTAAGACTGTCTTCATCTAATTGGTCTTTACGAGAGGAAAAGTAGTCAATTAAAATATCTCGATAGCTCGCTCTGGCTTCACTAGAGCCAAGGGTATTAATTTCAAGCGTGATGTTTTTTAAGCCAAGTTTTTGCCAAAGACTGTGCGTGATCATCATCAGCTCAGCATCTACTTTGGCATCTGGTGCACCAAATACTTCTAGACCTGCTTGATGAAATTGGCGATAGCGTCCTTTTTGCGGTCGCTCATGTCGAAACATCGCGCCTTGGTAAAAGACTTTTTGAATGCCTTCACGTGGTAGATTGTGTTCAATCATCATACGCACACAACCTGCAGTGCCTTCAGGGCGTAAACTTAAAGAGTCGCCATTAGACTCTTTCCAAGAGTACATTTCTTTTTCAACAATATCTGTTGCTTGGCCAATGGCGCGACAGAATGTGTCAGTTTTTTCAACCACCGGCGTGCGAATATTTTTATAGCCGTAAGAGGCAAATAAATCGCTCATATGTCGCTCGACAAACATCCAAAGATTAGAGTCTTTGGGTAGAAGGTCGTTCATGCCACGAATGGCCTGGATTTTCTTGCTCATTTTGATGGTCAAAAGATAAGATTAAAGCAATTATTTTACCAATAATTACAAGGCTTTAGCCTTGTATTCAGTGTCACTTGTATTGTAATAAGTAGAGATGAGAAAAAACACAATAATAGCAAAAAATAAACGAATTCCTATGAGCAAGAAAATATCAGCGCCAAAAAATACAAACAGTAAGGTGTCTTCAATGATAGCGTGCGCCACCATTAAAAAATAACACACTGAGATCACTTGTTTTTTACTCATATAGCGAGCTTCTTTGAGAAGCACGCCTGCACCATAAGTAATGCCAATTAGTAGACCGGTAACTAGCGCCATAACTGTGCTGAGATGGTGATCAAATTTTTGTAAAATTTTTAAACCTTTGATAATCGTTACAACAAAAATAACCAAACTGACTAAAATAATAATCTCAACCGCCAGTAAGGTGGCCTCATAACTTTTTTGCAATATAAAGTCGGTGAAATTATCCGCCACAACTAATGTAGGCTGATATAGGGCGCTGGCAATTTGATCCGGATTGTCAAATAAGAGCTCCGTTGGGATAATGAGTAGCGGCGTCAGCACAACAAAGGCCATGACTAGTCTAAAACCAACTGAGTGTAACCAATCAATACCCAATTTTTTCATAATTGCTGATTCGATTGGAATAGAATGTAATACGCCTAAGAACAATCCCAAAACAGTCCAATCATAAACACTTAATCCTAAAGGAGCGGCAAAGGCAATAGCAGCATATAAATTTAGAAATACACCTGAAGCCAGCGCTAGTGCTGCCTCTGGTGGCAGGTTAAGCAAAGTAGTAAAAGGCTCAAACACTTGAGCAATGATAGGCATTAACTCAAAATACATAAGTAATTCAGCCAGTAAAAAATAAGGAATCACCGTAAATACAATAACTTTGGCTGTTGATAAGGCGCTACTAAAAAAAGCCTGAGTGTCAAAAGTCATGAGTTTGAGATGCCATTAGGAACATGCCCAGTAGGTACATATTGAGAAGCAGATTCGCAATGCGAGTGTTGATCATCAAAGAAAATATCAGCACTAAACTCTTTTAAAAAAACCCCTTTATCGAGCCCACCTAAAAAAAACGATTCATCGATACGAATGCCCCATTCACGCATCGTATGAATAACACGTTTGTGTGAAGGGGCAGAGCGTGCAGTGACGAGTGCGGTGCGAATAGGATTGTTTTCAACAGGAAAAGCTGATTGAATCTTATGTAATGATTTTAAGAAACACTTGAATGGCCCTGCTTTAAGCTCTACATTAGCAGATTTTCGTTCATTTTCTTCAAAAGCATCAATGCCTTTTTCTTGAAATATCTTTTCAGCTTCATCCGAAAATATAACAGCGTCTCCATCAAAGGCAATTCTAAGTTGTGTTTCATGAGCATCTTTAGAGCTTGTACCTACAATTGAGGCAGCGGCAAAGCCTGATTCTAAAGCTTTTTGCACATCTTGATAGTTGCTAGATAAAAACAAATCTGCTTCAAAAGCGCCAACCAAGTTGTGCGTACTTTCTCCACGAGTAAAAGCGGCGCGTGAGATATTAAGACCGTAGTGTTCAATCGAGTTAAAAATACGTAGACCTGTATCCGCACTATTTCTAGAGAGCAAAATAACATCGATTGGATTTTTTTTGGTATTGAGTGCTAGTAATTTTTTGACCAAAGAAAAGCCAACGCCTGGTGGTAAGACGACATTCTCGTTCTCTTCTTGATGCTTAGCATAGGCCTCAACCCCTTGCTTTTTAAAGATTTGATGCGATTGATCTAGATCAAATAATGCTCTAGAAGAAATCGCAATCACTAGTTTGTTTTTAGCCTTTGGATCTACAGTGTCTGCCATGGTTTTCCTTGGTATTGGTCCAAACAATAGTCTAGCCATTTTTCGATAAATAAGTTTAGCTCCCATTGTATATTTAAATCGCTACATTGAGTTAAATAGGGGTGTTCACTATTTAATACAGTTTCATTGCAAACTGACAGCACTTCAACGAGCTGCGCATCAAAATAGACTTTAAATTTAATATCGGGTTTATGAATATTCTCTTTAAGAATATGCGTCAACGTAAAAATACCCGTATGAGCAAAACGCTGTTCCACCATTAGATATAAGTCTGGATGACTAGGATGGAGAATCACACTAGTATGAGCTGTTTGCTCAATCAAAGGAATGAGCTTAAGAATTTTTTGATAATTTAATTCAAATAATTGCGAGACATCACTATAAGTTTTAGACTGGCGAGAATTGTATAAATTATGTAAATATTGTGAGTTTAAATCCATTGCGTTTTATGGTTGATGGCTCCATTATTGGCGAGTTCAAATTCGTTAAAACCTATTCTAGTTTCTGAGTCAAATTGTAAGGCAGTTGATGGGCATGAATAGATATCCACCCCTAAACGAGAAAATTTAGCAGCCTCATGAGCATGGCCAAACACAACAGCACGTATTTTAGAATGTTTGTCTAATATTTCAAACAAATTTTGAGGGTTGGTTAATGACAATTCGTCATCCCAGCTACTATTCATAGGTACAACGGGATGATGCAGAACAATCATAATATGTGTCGCACTAGAGTTTAAACAAGCCTTATCTAGTTCTATTAAAGCTGATTCGCTAACAAGACCGTTAGTTTGTTCTACTTGGACGGAATCGATACTAATCACTTCCCAATTATCAAATTTAGCACTTGTTAATAAATTTTGTTTAAAAACTTGAGTTAGGTTTTGAGCTTGATCATGATTACCCCCAATAACAAAAATTGGCTGCTGAATAGGGGAGAGAATAGTTTTTAAAGTTTGATAAGAATTTAAGGAGCCATGATGTGTTAAATCACCACTAATCAGTAAAGCGTCAAATTCGCTCTGATTAATCTGCTGAACAACCAACTGAAGGTTGCTTTGAGAATCAACTCCCATGACTATACGTTGATCATCAATATGACAATCGCTTATTTGAATCAGTTTAGGCACGCTGAGTAAAGGTTACACGATTGCTAACCCCGGTTAGTAGTTCGTAGGCGATGGTTTGACTATGAGAGGCTACTGTTTCAACGTGTAGTTGATCATTCCCCCACAAGATAGCGCGATCGCCAATCTGAGCGTCTGTTTCTTTAATATCAACGCAAATCAGATCCATTGATACCCGACCTGCTAATGCACATAAGTTGTTATTGATTAATATAGGTGTGCCATTTTTTGCATGGCGAGGATAGCCATCACCATAACCAATCCCAACAATTGCAATGCGCGTGTCTTTTTCTGCCTGCCAAGTGGCGCCATAACCAACACTCTCACCAGCTTTAACGACTTTAATGCTCAAAATAGGCGCAGATAGTTCCATCACAGGCATGAGTTGCTTATCAACCTTTGAAAAGGGGGAGGCGCCATACAACATAATGCCAGGGCGCACATAATCAAAATGTGATTTGGTTCGGCTTATAATCGAGGCTGAATTGGCCATCGACCGATAAAAATCTTGCGTGTCGAGCTGATTAAAAGTATCTAATTGTTGAGTATTTTTAGGATGCGTAGGCTCATCAGCACAAGAGAAGTGACTCATAATGCATTCAATCTGAATATGCTTATGGTTTTTCAGTTGATCTAAAACGCTTTTTAAGCTATCGCTTGAAATCCCGAGTCGATGCATGCCAGTATCAACTTTAATCCACAGTTTGACAGGATGTTTGCTACTCATGAGAACTTCCAACTGCGTAAGATCATGAAAAGTCAGATGACAATTTAGCAATAAGGCTTCTTGTAGGTCTTTTTTAGTAAAAACACCCGGTAGAAGTAGAATGGGTTTTTGCGTCAATGAGCGTAATCTTCGAGCTTCGCTGAGCTCACTAACGGCTAATATGTCAGCTGCAAACAAAGGTGTAATTAAGTCAAGGTGATGACCATAAGCATTTGCTTTTACCATGCCAACCACTTTTGACTGTGGCGCATGTATGCGAACAACAGATAAATTGTGAGCCAAGGCTGATTGTGAAATAGCGGCTACAGCATTCATAAAAAGCTAGAAAGGCTCTTGGTCAAAGTTGGCTATATTGTTATTGTAGGCTGCATCTATTTGTTCATCAGGCATACCTTGGAATTGATCTTCATTGGCCAAATCTTCAAAGCGTGCATATTCACCAATAAAGGCCAGCTTGAGTCTGCCGGTAGAACCATTTCTGTGTTTGGCAATTTGCAGATCTGCCTTGCCTATTTCTTCAGGGTTAGAATAAGTGTCATCGTGGTATTGTTGGTCACGATAAATAAAAGCGATAATATCTGCATCTTGTTCAATTGAGCCGGATTCACGCAAGTCTGACATTTGTGGCATACGCCCTTTGCCAGCTTTAGGACGAGATTCTACGCCACGATTAAGCTGAGAAAGAGCAATAACAGGCACGTTGATTTCCTTAGCAAGCGCTTTTAGAGAGCGAGAAATTTCTGAGATTTCTTGAACGCGATTCTCACTCTTACCGTGTACAACCATTAGCTGTAAATAATCCACCATAATAAGCGACAAATCAGGATATTGTCGTTTTAAACGCCGACATTTAGCCCTGATTTCAGTCGGTGTGATAGAAGGGGTTTCATCAATTAAAACCGTTGACTTTTCCAGTGCTAAAACTGCATGGTTAAAACTATTCCAATCTGTTTCAGTCATAGTGTCTTTTAGGTTTTCACCTTTAATATGACCAAATGAAGTAATCATACGCATAACTAACGACTCTGTCGGCATCTCCAAACTGAAGACTGCCACAGGCTTAGGCTCTTTAGCAGTAATAGCCACATGCTCAACAATATTCATTGAAAAAGCAGTTTTACCCATAGAAGGACGCCCTGCAACAATAATTAAATCGCCATTTTGCAGACCTGAAGTGAGCTTGTCTAGTTCGGTAAATCCTGTCTCTAGGCCGGTAACACCTTCAGATTCTTGCATTTCATGAACACGATTGACCACATCTTTAATTATATCTTTAACATTCGTCACATCTTGCTTGCCACGAGTTACTTGCTCGGCAATTTCGAATATTTTTTTCTCAGATAGGTCGATGAGTTGTTGCACTTCCATTTCTTTAGGGTTGTAGGCTGTATCTGCAATTTCGTGGCTGGCAATAATTAATTGTCGATAAACACTCAACTCGCGCACGTGTTTGGCATATGCCTCAATATTTGAAATGCTAGGCGTATTTTCAGCAATTTGTGCCAAATATACAAAACCACCAATCACCTCTTCGTTGCCCGTTTTTTTAACATGTTCTTTAACAGTTAAAATGTCAGCTGGCTGATCATGCTGAAGCAAGGTAGAGATAGCCTCAAAAATAATTCGGTGTGCGGCATTATAAAAATCCACCTCCGTTAAAATATCAGCTACTTGATCCCAGGCATCATTATGCAAAAGAAGGCCGCCCAAAACAGATTGCTCTGAGTCGATAGAATTAGGCGGAACTTTAACGTTTTCGATGTTCATAAGCTAGTTTAAAAAATAAAAAACCCTCTTGCGAGGGTTCTTAATTTTAACTCAATTTTAAGTTAAATTTTTACTCTTCTTCTTGCGCCTCAATAACCACTTTAATAGCCACTGAAATTGAAGAATGTAAGGTAACACTAACATCGTACTCACCTGTATGGCGAATAGCTTCTGGCATATTAACGTTGCGTTTTTCAACTTCAAATCCAGCAGCTGCTAAGCTTGCTGAAATATCAGCTGTAGTGATCGAGCCGAATAGTTTGCCTTCGTCACCTGCATTAGCGCTAATTGTACAAACTGTACCTGTCATTTTAGCTTCAACAGCTTGAGCTTCTTTAAGCACAGCTGCTTCTTTTGCTTGAAGAGAAGCTTTAAGTGTTTCAAATTCTGCTAAGTTAGCTTTTGTTGCTGGCTTAGCTTTGCCTTGAGGGATTAAATAGTTACGAGCATAGCCCGCTTTAACATTAGCAAGCTCGCCTAAGGCGCCTACTTTCTGAATGGTTTCTAATAAAATTACTTGCATGATCAGACCTCCTATTTCTTGTGCTTATCAGTGTAAGGAATTAGGGCTAAAAATCTAGCTCTCTTAATGGCAGTTGTTAACTGACGCTGAAATTTAGCGCTAGTGCCTGTCATTCTTGATGGTGTGATTTTTCCACTTTCATCAATATTCTTTAATAATGTATCAACATCTTTATAGTCAATTTTTTCAACACCTGCCGCTGTAAAACGACAAAAAGTGTTCACTTTGATTTGAGGTCTACGCTTTCTCTTTTGTTGCTTAGCCATAATATTCTCCTATTTTCTAACGGGTTTCTTGTCTTCGTCTTTAGTGCTCATCATAATTGAAGGCTCAGTAATTGCGCTATTTTCAGAAATAATTAAGTTTCTAAGCACCGCATCGTTAAAACGGAAGTTATAGTTAAGTTTATCAAGCGTATCTTGATCACACTCAATGTTCATTGATAAGTAGTGGGCTTTATAGATTTTGTTAATTGGGTAAGCTAGGTGCTTACGACCCCAATCTTCTTCTCTATGAATTTGTCCGCCACCAGTGGTGATGATCTCTTTGTAGTTATCCATCATTGTGCTTACTTGAGCCGATTGGTCAGGGTGCACAATAAGTGTAATCTCATAATGTCTCATGAGTCTTTCTCCTTATGGTTATTAATAAATAGCTTGGAACACCATGTTCTCAAGCAAGGGAGTGGGTATTTTATACTAATTGATGGGTTTTGAACGTTTAAATTACTATCATATATTGATTAAAGCCCACATTTTGATTCGGCGTGGTTTATTTTTTTTAAAATCTATCCATTTGCAAAATTTGTGAAATTTTTTAAAGGCGCTCGCTCAAAGTCAAGAAATATCTTTGTTTGGTTAATAAATATACGTTAGCGTGAGATTTTATCGCGCTAAAATCCTTAAAATGCTTGTTTTTAGGTATTTTTCAATCAATAAAGGAATATTGATAAGAAAAATATTGTTAAAAAATGAATGTTTTGCCTACAAGTTTCCTTATTTTCAATATTTGCTAATTTTTTAGAGAGTAATTTTGCTTATAAGCTTGTGTAGATTAAATGCTGCTTAGTTGTTAAACTGTGCAACATGTATTTTTACAATAAATTCAAATAATAGGCGATGAATCGAAATTTTTTAAAATGGCTTAGATACTCTATAGCACTTGTTTTTGTTGTGTTTGCTGTGTATGTGAATTATCTTAATAATATTGTGAAGCGTGAGTTTTCAAAGCCAGAAAGCGCTAATTTCATCACCTATGATCAGCAATCTAGCGTGGCAATAAATATGCTGTTGATAACAGAAGATCAGTCGTTTTTTGAGCATTCTGGCGTGGATTTTAAAGAGATCGTTCGTGTTATCAGAGATTATGTATTACACGATAAGCCTTTGAGAGGAGCAAGTACGCTCACACAGCAATTGATTAAAAATTCGCTACTAACTCGCGAGCGAACAGTGACTCGTAAGCTTAAAGAAGTTTTGATGGCGTTATTGCTAGAAATGTCTTTTGATAAACAATTCATTCTCAATCGTTATATGAATAGTGTTTATTTGGGGCAAAAGGGTGCTCATCCAGTGCGTGGATTTGGCCAAGCAGCACAATTTTATTTCAATCAAACAATTGAGTTGTTAAGCTTAGAAGAGGTTGCTACTTTAGTTGCTCTGGTTAAGGGTCCAAGTTTTTATCATCCAGTTAGACATCCACAAAGACTAGCAAAGCGCAGACAGTTGGTGTTGAGCTTGTACAATAAGTATGAAAAGATTGTAAAATAGCCTAATGAAAAATATTCTCGCTATTGATACGTGTACAGAGGTTTGCTCTGTTAGTCTGTATACACAGGGCAATACTACTTCTCGATTTTTAAAAGATGTGGCCAAAAGTTCTAGCTTAATATTGCCATTGTGCGATGAAGTGCTTGACGAGGCGAGCTTAAATGTGGCCGATCTTGATTTGATCGTTTATACCAAAGGGCCTGGTGCGTTTACTGGAGTGCGCATGTGCGTGAGTGTAGTACAAGGCATGTCGTTGGCTTTTGATATTCCTACGCTGGGTTTTTCTACGTTGGAAGTGGTGGGTTTTGGGGCGAGCAAAAAATATAAGACTGATAAGGTGGCTATCGCACTCGACGCCCGCATGAGTGAAGTTTATTTGGGGATTTATGAGAGCGGTGTCTTGACTCATGAGACGTTATGCAAACCAGATGAAGCGCCAGTGCTTGGTATGGATTATATGGGGGTGGGCACTGGATGGGGTGCGTATGAGAACGAACTGATTGGGGCGACAAATATAAACAAGTATGCTGCAGACTTTTACCCTAAATCTGAAAACCTAATTAATTTGGCATTGGCTCATATTGATAAAAATCAGGCGTTTGATGGTAATTTGCCATTGCCTACTTATTTACGCAACAATGTAGCGCAAAAATCCTTAAAATAATTCTCAACTTTTAATTATTAATCATCTATGTGGAAATGGATTCAGGCATTTGCCTCCCCTAAAAATTTCTATCAAATTAGTGCGAAAATTATTCCTTGGTTTTTGTATCCTTTTATCGGTTTAACGATAGTTGGGTTGTATTGGGCACTCATCATTTCGCCTGCAGATTATCAGCAAGGCGATAGCGTTCGTATTATGTATGTGCATGTGCCTGCGGCATGGATGAGTTTATTGATTTATATTGTGATGGCGGTCGCAAGTGCTATTGGCCTTATTTGGCAAATCAAATTGGCCGATATCGTTGCAAAAGTTTCGGCACCTATTGGCGCTGCTTTTACGTTTTTGGCATTGGTAACTGGCGCTGTCTGGGGTAAACCTATGTGGGGCACTTGGTGGGTATGGGATGCACGCTTAACGTCAGAGCTTATTTTGTTGTTTTTGTACTTGGCCTATATATCGCTTAATAATGCCTTTGACAATCCTAAAACAGCCTCTAAAGCCAGCGCTGTTTTAGCAATTGTGGGTTTGGTTAATATTCCTATTATTTATTATTCAGTTGAATGGTGGAATAGCCTACATCAAGGTTCTTCAATTAGTGTTAATAAAGTGTCAATGCAAATAGATATGTTTATTTCACTGATGTTGATTAGTTTTGCCTTTAAGTTTTTGTATGGTGCTTTGCTGTTAATGCGAGCACGTGATGAGGTATTAATTCGAGAGCAAAATTCAGGCTGGGTAAAGACATTAATTACAAAAGGTGATAAATAATGGACATATTCGCACAATTAGTATTTGACAAATATGCGGTCTATATTTGGTTTTCATATGGATTGACTTTTGTCACGATTGCATTTTTATTTTTAAGAGCAAAAAAGTCTCGCCTCGACACTATTAGAAAATTACGAGTTAAATATTTAAGGGATTTATAACATGACAAAACGACAAAATAGAATGGTGTTAGTGGCCTTGCTAGTGGCGGGTGCGATATTGGCAATTACTTTGTTACTGCAAGCGCTAGGCAGTAATACCAATTACTTTTATTCGCCGACTGAAGTGGCTGAGGGTAAAGCGCCAGTTGGAAAAAGTTTCCGCTTAGGCGGGCTGGTTGCAAATGGCAGTGTCATACGCGAAGATATGACGGTTAATTTTGAGGTTACTGATAATAAAGAGACGTTTAAAATTAAATACACAGGCATCTTGCCAGATTTATTTAGAGAGGGCCAGGGTATTATTACGACAGGTTCTTTGGTAAATGGTACTTTTATTGCAACAGAGGTATTAGCTAAGCATGATGAAAACTACATGCCACCTGAAGTAGCTGATGCGCTAGAAAAGGCTGAAAAGTAAATTATGGGTAAATTTTTACCATTAGCGGTTTTTGTTATTTTGGCGTGGTTTTTGTTTGATGGTCTGGGCCGTGATACCAAAAAGCTTCCTTCTCCTTTAATTGGTAAATCTTTTCCAAATCTAGAAGTAGAAGATTTTAATACTTATAAGCGCTATACAACTCAATCTCAACTAGAAGGCAATATAACCATGGTTAATGTTTGGGCCTCATGGTGTGTTACTTGTCGAGCAGAGCATCAAATGTTAATGGAAATTGCGCAATCCAGTAATGTCAAAATGCTTGGCGTTAATTACAAAGATACGCGAAAAGAAGGTCAGTTTTTTTTAGATAGATTGGGTAATCCTTATGATCAAATTATATTTGATGAGCAGGGAAATTTAGGTTTAGAGCTTGGTGTATATGCTACACCTGAGACTTTTCTTGTCGATAGTCAAGGAATTATTCGCTACAAGCGCATTGGTCAGCTCACACCAGAGATCTGGAAAACAAAAATTTTACCGTTAATTCAACAGCTTAAAATATCAGCAAAAACTAATACATAAAATTTATATTTTTTTAAAAAAAATTGATTGACAGTGTGGTTATTTAATGGATAATTCTTCTAAAGCAGTAGCTCAAAAGCTTAACAAAATTTAATAATGACATACAAATTACAAAATAGGAGAATAAAGTAATGAATAAATCAGATTTAGTAGCAGCAATTGCAGAAACTTCAGGTTTAACAAAAGCAGACGCAGCTCGCGCATTAGATGCAACAACAGGTGCGATCACTTCAGCATTGTCAGCAGGCGATAGTGTAGCAATTACAGGATTCGGAAGCTTTTTGGTAAGAGACCGTGCAGCACGCACAGGTCGTAATCCACAAACAGGTGCAGCGATTCAAATTGCTGCATCTAAAGTTCCTGCATTTAAAGCAGGTAAATTACTTAAAGAATCAGTTAACTCTTAAGATTTTTTCAGTATAATGTGCCCGGTGCTTATCTTTAAGTATTAGGCACATGTTTTTTTGGGCGATTAGCTCAGTTGGTAGAGCGTCGCCCTTACAAGGCGAATGTCACAAGTTCAAGTCTTGTATCGCCCACCAAAAAAACATCTCGGAGCGGTAGCTCAGCTGGTTAGAGTGCCTGCCTGTCACGCAGGACGTCGCGGGTTCGAATCCCGTCCGCTCCGCCATAACTATCCCTAGTTTTGGCATCCGAATTCAAATCAATTTAAAACTATCTAAAACACCTTTTATTTTTATAAACTTTTTCGTTTATAATCATTTGTTTTTTATTGTTTAAATTTTGTCGCTTGTCTTTCAAGGATCAAGCCATTCATACTTATGCTTAGTTCTATTAAAAACAAAACCAAGGGCTGGTTGGCCTATTTAATTGTCGGTTTGATCACTGTTCCATTTGCCTTATTCGGTGTTAACGAATACTTTACTGGCGCCTCTAATGTTGTTGTCGCCTCAATTGATGATGACGAGATTTCAAAAGAAGCCTTTTTGGCCGAATTTAACCCTCAAAAAAGACGACTTCAACAAAAGTTAGCCGAGCAGTACAATACAGAATTTGACGCTGTTTTAAAGCAATCAATTATTAACCAAATGATTGATAAGCGCTTGTTAAATCAGTTGGCTGAGCAGATGTCTCATGCAACCAGTAGTTCAGAATTAAACGCCATTATCCAAGCTAATGAGTTATTTCAAGAGCAGGGGCGTTTCTCGCTAGACAAATACAAAAATTTATTAAGATTAAATGGCTATACGCCCGCCGAATATGAATCTGTTAGAGCTAAAGAGCTAACGCAAAATCAGATTAAATACAATCTACTTGATTCTGCTTTTATGTTGCCTTCGCAGCTTCAAAGATTACAAAATCTAAATGATCAACAGCGAAAGTTTTCCTATATTAAGTTGAATGCTGATGATTACACCAACAAGGTTACTGTTGACGCTAAAAGTGTTAAGGATTACTACAATAATCAAAAAGAATCATTTTTTGAACCTGAGCAGGCAAAAATTGAGTTTGTTGAGCTTTCTTTAGCTGAGATTGCCAAAACTATTGAGGCAACAGATGATGAACTGTTTAATTTCTATGAAGATGAGCAGGCTAGATTTACCTCAGAAGAAGAGCGTCAAGCACAACATATCTTGTTACCTAGTAAAGAGTTAGCCAACAAGGTGCTAGACTTGCTTAGCCAAGGCGTTGACTTTGATAAGTTGGCAGCGCAATATTCTGAAGATACAGGCTCTAAAGATTCAGGCGGTGATTTAGGTTTGTTTGGTCGTGGGGTGATGGTTGATGCTTTTGAAAATGCCGTGTTTGCTATGCAAGAAGGGCAGCTGAGTGAGTTGGTAAAGTCTGATTTTGGCTATCATATTATTAAGCTTAACAAGATTCAAGCTGGCTCAGTAAAGCCTTTTTCGGAAGTTAGATCTGAGTTAATGCAGCTTTATACTGAGACGAAAGCGCAAAAAGATCTTTATAATTTAACCGAGCAAATGGCTAATTTAGCTTATGAGACCAATCTAGAAGAGTTGGCCAGCCAAATGGCATTAAAGATTAGTACCAGTGATTTTTTCACCAGATCAAGCACTCAACTTGACTCTAAGATTGTTGCCACTGCATTTAGTGATGTTGTCTTAAACAAGGGTGAAAATTCAGAAGTCTTAGAGCTAGATAAGGATCGTTTTGTTGTGGTGCGCCTAAAAGATAAATTGGCTCAACGTCAAAAGACATTTGATGAGGTAAAGGACGAAATTAATATACACTTAACTCGTCTATTAGCTAAGACTTTTGTTGATAATGTCGCCGCTCAAATTGTCACTTCTGCGAAAGCCGGAGATGACAAATCTTTAGATCAATTGTTAGATAAAAATTCTCTTAAGTGGGAGTCGGTTGATTGGATTAAACGCGATACAACTAAAACAGATGTTGCGATTGTAAATAAGGTTTTTGCACTATCAAAGCCAGCATCTGAACCTGTTATTAGCGCTCAAAGTCTAGACGCAAGAAATGCATTAGTCATCAACTTAACAGGGGTTAAGGTGTCGGAATCTAAAACATCAGCGGCGAACCTTGAGGCTATATTATTAGGTTTTGAGTCAAATGAAGTGTTTGTTAATATCTTGCAAACTTTGCGTGCAAAAGCTGAAATTAAAGTCTTTAATTCGAAACTTTAATCCGTAGCTAATCATGAGACGATTAGCTTAGCTAAAATAAAAAATCTTTTATTGACATACATCAATTTTTTTATAGGGTAAGTATATTAGAATATGCTTATAAAAATATAAAGAGAGAGATATAGTGAAATCAAAGAAGTTATTGATTATTTTTTTGCTACCTTGGTTAAGTTTTGCTGGCGGACAAGAAATTTATTTTGAAAATTGTGAAAAGTGTCACGGGTTTTCTCAACAAGGGTCTTTAGGTTTGCCGTTGTATCGTTCAACCATTGCCAATCATTCAGATAATTACCTTAAAAAAACTATTAAATATGGTCGTCCTGGAAGAATTATGCCAGGGTTTAATCTTTCTAATGCGCAAATGACCAAGTTGATTCGTTTCTTGCGTGCTGGTGTTAAAGCGCCTCAATACAGCCAAGCAGTCATTGCAGGTGATGCGCAGGCAGGCAAACATACCTATGAGCAGTATTGTCAACGTTGTCATGGCTCACAACTAGAAGGTGGTGAAGGTACAGGTAAAAATTTCTCATGGCAAAAAGATCGAGAGGTCTCTCCGCCAGCACTGGCTAATCAAGGTTTTTTGCATGCTGCTGAAGATCAAATGATTAAACACATTATCATGAACGGTATCAAAGATACGGAAATGATGTCGTTTAAGAAAGAGTTTAATTTTACCGATCAAATGGCAAATGACTTGGTGGCTTATATTCGCTCACATCAAAAGTCAGCGCAGTTTGATAATAAACCTGAAGCAACCAAAGAGCCGTTGGTATTTGTTTACCAATCTCAACATAATCTTGGAACGACAGTTGACAAACTAAGAGATTCAGCTGCCGCTTATAATTTTAGAGTGTACCCATCTAGAACCTTATTTGAGGGCTTTGGAAAGCAGTCAATTGAAGATGAAAAGCAGGTTGTGGTCAGATTTTGTAATTTTAAAAACATGCAAAAATTTCTCAAGCTTGATCCGAGACTAGGTGTTATGTTGCCGTGTAGAGCGACAGTCATCGAAAACGATCAAGGAGAAGTGCACATCTATTTAGAAAACTATATGCATGCTGTACTTCGTTTCAATAATGAGCAAATTGCTATTGAAGCAAAGGATTTGATTGATAGTATGAAAGAGATGGTTGAGGAGGCGATATGGTAGTTAGAATTTTAGCTCTATGGGTTTTAATTTTTACTTCAAATGCTTTTGCTAATCAAGGTGAATTGCTGATCGAGCGAGTGAATGCTAAGTTTTCTTATACTTGGTTAGCACTTGATAAAACCATTAAGGCAAATGGCTATAAAGCAGCTTATCTTCAGCGTTGTGACTTTGCTTTAAATGAGCGTCATTACAAATCAGATAAATACCGTATTTTGTTTTTTGGTCAGTATGATGAAATGCAGGCGATGAGTAAGAAATATCCAAAGCTGTCACCTTTTTTTCCATTAAAGATAACTGCTATGGAAGAGGGCATACATACATTGATCATTGCCACGCCTCCAATAAATTTATTACCATTAGTTGAGACTGATGAAGATAGAATGCAGATTTTTCGCTGGAATGAAGATATGAAAAACATCTTAAAACAAGTTAAAAATCAATATAAATAGACACAAAAAAAGCCTTGATTTATCAAGGCTTTTTTTGTTATAAGTGTTTAATGCTTATTCAGGCCCTTTGTCATAAAAGCTATAACCTGAATCGATATAAGTCACTTCGCCAGTAATGCCCGAGGCTAAATCTGAGCATAAAAAAGCCGCGGCATTGCCAACTTCCTCTGTAGTGACGGTGCGTTTTAAGGCTGAAGAGTCCGCGGCATAGTCCAGCAATTTTCCAAAGTCTTTAATACCTGAGGCAGCTAGGGTTTTGATCGGTCCTGCCGATACCGCATTAACACGAATACCTCGCTCAGGCCCCATAGCTGCAGCCATATAACGCACATTCGCCTCAAGCGAGGCTTTGGCAACACCCATGACGTTGTAGTTAGGAATGGCGCGAATCGCACCTAGATAGCTAACAGTTAATAGCGCACCATTGTCGTTAAGCATGGATGAGCCATATTTAGCCAATGCCGTAAAACTGTAAGAGCTAATATCGTGTGCAGTGGCAAAATTCTCACGCGTGGTGGCTTCAACGTAGTTGCCATCAAGTGCTTCACGAGGTGCAAATGCGACTGAATGAACAATAATGTCAAAATTATCCCAATGTTTTTTAAGCTCTGTAAAGGTTTGTTCAATACCTTTATCTGTTGCTACGTCACATTCAATCACGATGTTAGAGTTACAAACTTCGGCACATTTATCAACGCGTTTTTTTAATTTTTCGTTTTGATAGGTTAGTGCAATTTCACACCCTTGTTTTGCCATGGCTTCGGCAATACCCCAAGCGATAGAGCGATTAGAAGCAACGCCAACAATCAATGCTTTTTTTCCAGTCATGAAACCCATAAATTCTCCATTTTGTGATTTATAAAATCCTAGATTATAACCTACACAACCCCTATAATAATCAACTGTTTCTGCTAATTATTATTTTACAAATGTTGGATATTTTCTTAACCCCGATTCGCGCTTTTAGAATGCGCTACATTCCATTGCTGTTGATTTATTTTGCTTATGGAAGTAGTGTTTTTGTGGGCATTGCTCAGCAGTTTTGGGTTAAAGAAGCATTAGACATGACTGCGGCAGATCTCGCCGAATTAGGTATTTGGCTTACCGTACCTTGGACAGTAAAAATGATTTTTGGTTCCATGGTTGATAGTATTAATATTTTTGGATCTAATCGAAAATCCTATGTATACATTGGTGCGGCACTTATCACCATAAGCTCATTATTAATGATTGCTGTAGTGGGTGATTATCCTATTGTTGAGGATTACTCAAAGAAAACTATTTATATTTTTGCTAGTGTAATTGCTGTTATTGGTTTTGTAATGCAAGATGTGGTGGCTGATACCATGACTACTGAAGTTTATGATAAAAACCAATCTGAAGAAGAAATTCATCACGAGCTTGCCACTATTCAAGTTTTAGCAAGACTGTCTCTAGGTTTAGCGATATTTCTCACTGGCTGGATTGGCGGAGAAATTGCAGATATTTACAAAGATGAGCGCGAAATTGTATTTATGATTGCACTTTTTGTACCTGTTTTATCAATCATTGGTGTTGGTTTAGTTAGGCTTAATGACGTAAAAATATCCCCGATAAATAAGCACGTGCTTTATGGTGGAATGGCATTTGCAGTTTTTATTATTGTCATGGGTTACAATGATATAGCTTATTCACAAGAAATAGTCTTTGTTATATCTTTGTTTGTTATTTTGTATTTATTGAATGATTTAATCAATGATCTTGATCCAAAAACCATTCGTCATATCAAAATGGCCATGATTATTATTTTTGTTTATCGCGCTATGCCTTCCGTTGGCGCAGGATTAAGTTGGTGGCAAATTGATGTGCTTGGCTTTGACGAATCTTTTTTTGCAAAATTATCCGCTATTGGTGGTGGTATTGCTTTAGCAGGCATGTGGTTTTCAGCTAAATTTATCATTAAACGTGATATTGCTGAAGTGCTTATTTTTTTAACCATTATTGGTACGTTACTGTCTATGCCAATTGTTGCCATGTATTACGATATACACACTATGTTAGGGTTTGATGCACGAACGGTAGCTTTAGTGGATACAGCAATAGCTTCTCCTTTTGATTATATCGCCCAAGTGCTTATGCTAACTTTGGTCGCTATTTATGCGCCTGAGGGTAAAAAGGGCACTTGGTTTGCGCTTATGGCAAGTTTGATGAATATTGCTTTAACTGCTGGTGGGCTCTTTACCAAATATTTAAATCAGGTCTTTGTCGTTAGTCGTGAGGTGGTTACAGAGGGTGTTATTACTACCGCTCAAAACTATAGTGAACTTGGTAGTTTACTTTGGGTGGTAATTATTACTGGATTTGTTGTTCCAATTGTAACCATTATTAAATACAACCCTAGTAAAGCATGAAGCATGCTAAGTGGTTCGTTTTAGTGTTGTTATTGGTGGTGATTGATCAGCTGACTAAGCTAATGGTGTATGACTATTTAAAACTATATGAGTCTTTTGAAATTACTAGTTTTTTAAGCATTAGTCATGTGCATAATTATGGCGCTGCCTTTAGTTTTTTGGCCAATGAAGATGGCTGGCAACAGTATTTTTTAGTAACTATTTCATCAGTGGCCAGCTTGGCAATTGTTATTTGGATGGTTAAAACAAGCCAGACCCAAGTGTTTAAGCTTGCTGCACTTGGCCTTATTCTCTCAGGTGCGATTGGTAATTTAATTGATCGGGCTGTGCTTGGCTTTGTGATTGATTTTATTGATTTGCATTACCAAGATTTTTATTGGCCGGTATTTAATGTGGCAGATATAGCAATTACTTTGGGCGTTATTTTATTGATTTTAGTGGATTTATACAATGAAAAAAAAACAAAGCATGAGTGATTGCTTGATTATTGGCGGAGGTGTGATTGGCATGATGAATGCTCGAGAGCTTGCTTTAGCTGGTGCTCAGGTCACCTTAATTGATCAACAAGCTTGCGCTCAAGAGTCTTCTTGGGCAGGTGGCGGTATTATTTCTCCACTCTACCCTTGGAAATATGATGATTTAACTAATGATTTAAGCTTAGCTTCTCAGGCTGTATATGAACAATTATGCGCTCAAATATTAGAAGACACGGGGCTTGATCCACAGTATTTAAAATCTGGACTATTAATGATAGATGAGTATGACTCAGATGAGGCAAAAGAATGGATGACGCGTTATGATTTAGCTTATCGCTCGCATCCTCACGGTGCTTTGTTTGATAATATCGCCCAAGTGCGGAACCCACGTTTACTTAAAGCGCTTAAGGCTGATATTATTCAAAAAGGAGTTAAGATTATTGAACAGGTTAAAATTGAAAAATTATTAACACAACATTATAAAGCCTTGGGCGTTGCAAGCAACAATCAAACATATTTAGCAGATTGTGTCGTGGCTTGTTCAGGTGCTTGGAGTTCTCAATGGTTGTCGCTAAAAGAAGAAGTATTCCCTATGAAGGGGCAAATGATTGTGCTTAGGTCCAAGCCAGAGGTGGTTGAGCATATTGTGCTTGATCAAGGTCTCTATATTATTCCACGTCAAGATGGACGAATTTTGGTCGGATCAACCATGCAAAATGTTGGATTTGATCGTTCCACAGATGATAAAACTCGTCATGATTTGCATAAGTTTGCTTTGCAAAAATTCAGCGCACTTTCAAATGCTAAAGTTGAGCATCATTGGGCAGGCTTTAGGCCAGCAAGCAAATCTTCTAAAGTGATGCTGGGCAAGCACGCTCAATTTGATAATGTCTTTTTAAACACGGGTCATTTTCGTAACGGTCTTAATACAGCGCCAGAAAGTGCCAAAAGAGTGACCCAGCTTATTACTCATGACGTCTAGATTATTATTTTCAATTTTAATATCAATTGCTAGCGTGGCTAACGCTAAGCTTTTTAAGGTGTCTGATCGAGGCTTGATTCTAAGCAACACTTCTGCTGATCATCGTTGCGTTTTAGACGATCGATCAAAACTGGTTTGGGAGGTCAAGCTTAACGCAAAAGGTTTGCAAAATACCCAAAATACCTACACTTGGTTTGATGAGAAAACAGGCACTCAAAATGGCGATTATTCGCACAATTGTCATTGGGCAGAGTCTTGCAATACGCAAGCATATGTTCAAGCCATTAATGCCATCAAGCTTTGTAAGCAGAAAGACTGGCGCCTGCCAACACAAGCAGAACTTAAAACTTTACTCGTATTTGGCGATAATGATTTACTCATTGATCAGCAGTTTTTTCCAAATACTCAATTGAAATCTTATTGGAGCTCTAATCAACTAAGTAATAGTATCGCCATTGACGTACCGTTTTATTATGGCGGTAGTCAGAGTTCAGATAAATCGTTTGATGCTTATGTGCGCTTGGTGAGTGATGCTAACTAGAGAATTCGATCAAACCTTATTTGAGTCTTACTCAGATGATATCCCCACTTTTTTAAAGAAAATTTATGCTGCTCGGGGAGTTGGCGAGTCGCAGTTATCTCTAGGTTTGGCTAATCTACTCAGCCCTAATTTTTCTCAACTTGAGCAAGCATTAAAGTTGTTAGAGCAAGCCTTATTAGCGCAAAAGCGTGTTTTAATTATTGGCGATTTTGACTGTGATGGGGCGACTGCCTCAGTGGTTGCGGTCAAATCCCTACGACTCATGGGTGCTAAATATGTGGATTTTTTAGTGCCGAATCGTTTTGAGCATGGCTACGGTTTGTCACCAGAAATTGTCAAGCTTGCTATACAAAAAAAACAACCTGATTTAATTATCACCGTTGATAATGGCATTTCTAGCTTTGATGGCACTAAGTTAGCGAAAGAATCAGGTATTCAGGTGATTATTACTGATCATCACCTGCCTAGTGACAATGTTCCTGAAGCAGACGCAATTATTAATCCAAACCTTAAAGGATGCGAGTTTTTAAGTAAAAATCTTGCTGGGGTTGGCGTGTGTTTTTATTTGTTCTCAGCGCTTAAAACTCACCTTAATAAAGCCCAATATTTTGCTAAAAATAGCATTCCTCTGCCAGACCTACGTGCTGTGCTTGATCTAGTTGCACTTGGTACGGTGGCTGATGTGGTTAGGCTTGATCAAAATAACCGTATTTTGATTGATCAAGGTATTAAACGCATTCAAGCCAAGCAATGCGCCCCTGGAATTTTGGCACTACTGGAAATTGCCAATAGGCCAGTACAAACCTTACAAGCTAGCGATTTGGGTTTTGCTGTAGGTCCGCGTCTAAATGCAGCAGGGCGCTTAAGTGATATTTCTCGAGGTATTAAGTGCTTGTTAACGAATGATATCAATGATGCTAGGCGTTATGCTCAAGAGCTTGAATCGTTCAACCAAAAACGCAAACAAGAGCAAGCGCGTATTCAAGAGCAGGCGCAAGCGATTGTCGATGAGCAAGAAGTATCTGAAGGTAAATTTGCCCTTAGCTTATTCGACCCTTCTTGGCATGAAGGTATTGTCGGTATTGTTGCTGGCAAGCTTAAAGAAGATTATCATTGTCCTGTAGCTGTATTTGCTAAATCAGGAGAATTTTTAAAAGGCTCTATTCGTTCTATTCCTAGCGTGCATATTAAGGATTTACTAGATTTAGTAGACCGGGAAAACCCTGGCTTAATTTTAAAATTTGGTGGCCATGCAATGGCAGCAGGCTTAAGCATTAAAGCAGAAAACTTTTGGTCATTTAAGCGGACTTTTAACGACGCTATTAAAGCTCATCTTAATGATCAAATTCCAACAGTAGAGCTCTTAACCGATGGCGAGCTTGAAGGGTTTGACATTTCTTTAGAAAATGCTGAAATCATCAAAAATGCTGGCCCTTGGGGGCAGGGATTCGACGAGCCTATTTTTTATGGTCAATTTGAAATTGTTGAACAAAAAGTAGTTGGTGAAAAACACCTTAAATGCCGATTAAAGCTCAAAGGTGATACTCAAGTGCATGATGCCATTGCATTTTTCCAAGTGCCACTTGAGTCAGATGAGGTAAAAGTTGCCTACAAATTATCAATTAATATTTGGCGTGGCAATGCTTCATTACAACTCATGGTTGAGAGAATATCTTCAACAGAATAAGGTAAAATAAACTCTTTTTATTTTTGATGTCCTTATCATGCCAATTATCACACTGCCAGACGGCAGCACAAAATCTTTTGATCAAGCGTTAACCGTCTTTGAAGTGGCTAAGTCGATTGGCTCTGGACTGGCAAAAGCCACTCTTGCAGGCAAAGTAGATGACGAGATGGTAGATGCTTCTTTTTTGATTGAGTCAGATGCTAGTGTTTCGATTATTACTGCAAAAGATGAAGAAGGTCTGGATGTGATTCGTCATTCTACGGCGCACCTTTTGGCACAAGCTACGCAAATGCTTTATCCGGATGCGCAAGTCACGATTGGCCCGGTGATTGATAATGGTTTCTTTTATGATTTTGCTTACAAAGATGGTTTTTCAGAAGGCGATCTAGCCAAGATTGAAAAAAACATGAAAAAGCTGGTAAAGCAGAGTCTCAAGATTGAGCGCTCTGAGATGGGCCGTGATGAGGCAGTTGAGTTCTTTAAAGCTAAGGGTGAACATTATAAGGCGGAGATTATCGGATCTATTCCTGCAGATCAAACATTATCACTTTATCAGCAAGGTGATTTTATTGATTTGTGTCGCGGTCCGCACGTGCCGTCAACTTCAAGACTTAAAGCTTTTAAACTAATGAAGCTTGCTGGTGCTTATTGGCGCGGTGATAGCAATAACGAAATGTTGCAGCGAGTGTATGGCACCGCTTGGGCAACCAAAGAAGATTTAGAGGCGCACTTGCACCGCTTAGAAGAAGCTGAAAAGCGTGATCATCGTAAAATTGGAAAAACTCAAGACTTATTCCACATGCAAGAAGAAGCACCTGGTATGGTGTTTTGGCATGAAAAAGGCTGGACACTGTATCAGATCGTTGAGCAATATATGCGCGACGTATTTAGAGATAATGACTACAAAGAGGTGCACACGCCACAGCTAATTGATAGAACGCTTTGGGAAAAATCAGGCCATTGGGATAAGTTTGGCGATGCGATGTTTACCACCAATAGTGAAAATCGCGATTATGCAGTAAAGCCGATGAATTGCCCAGCGCATATTCAGATTTTTAATCAAGGTCTTAAGTCGTATCGGGATTTACCATTGCGTTTGGCAGAGTTTGGCTCGTGCCATCGTAATGAACCTTCAGGCACTTTGCACGGCATTATGCGTGTGCGTAATTTTGTACAAGATGATGGGCATATTTTTTGTGCGGCTGATCAAATTCAATCAGAAGTATCTAATTTTATTGATTTAACCTTTAATGTTTATAAGCATTTCGGATTTGAAAATGTTGATATTAAACTTTCAACTCGCCCTGAAAAGCGTGTGGGTTCTGATGAAGTCTGGGATAAAGCTGAAGCAGCACTTGCTGAAGCACTAGATGCTAAAGGCATTAAATGGGAATTACAAGAGGGCGAAGGTGCGTTTTACGGTCCTAAAATTGAATTTGTGCTCAAAGATTGTCTAGATCGAGAATGGCAGTGCGGTACTTTACAAGTTGATTTTTCTATGCCTGAACGCTTGGATGCCCACTATATTGCCCAAGATAACTCTAAGCAAACGCCTGTTATGCTGCACCGCGCAATTGTTGGATCACTGGAGCGATTTGTCGGAATTTTAATCGAGCATTATGAAGGTGCATTCCCGTCGTGGCTGGCGCCAATTCAGGCAGTTGTGCTGAATATTTCTGAAAAACAGTTTGATTTTGTTAAAGATGTTAACAAAAAGTTAAAAAAACAAGGGCTTAGAGTGATTTCAGACTTGCGTAATGAGAAGATAGGCTTTAAAATACGCGAGCATTCTATGCAACGTTATCCGTATATTTTGGTGGCCGGCAAACGTGAAATGGAAAATAACGAGATTTCAGTGCGCAGACGCGGCGGCGAAGATTTAGGTTCTATGTCGATCGAAGCGTTTGTGGCGCTAGTGAAAAAAGAAACAATAGAGGGATAATTATTAAAAAACCAAGTACTAAGAATAAAACTCGAGTTAACGACTATATTAGAGTTTCAGAAGTTCGATTGATTGATGCGCAAGGTGGGCAAGTTGGTATTGTTGATACTAATGAGGCCAAGCAAAGAGCTAAAGAAGTTAATTTAGATTTGGTAGAGGTATCTCCGAATGCTGTACCACCTGTTTGTAAAATCATGGATTTTGGTAAATATCTTTATGAATTGAAGCAGCAAAAGAAAGAAGCTAAAAAGAAACAAAAGAAAACCCAGGTTAAAACCATTAAATATCGCCCAGGAACAGAAGAAGGCGATTACCAAATTAAATTTAGAAATTTGGTCAAATTTTTAGATAATGGTGACAAGGTTAAAGTGAGTATTTGGTTCCGTGGTCGCGAAATGCAACACAGAGAACTAGGCATGGAAATGCTAGATAGAATTGAGAAAGATACAGAAGAATTTGCTAATGTAGAACAAAAAGCAAAGATGGAGGGTCGTCAGCTAGGCATGATGCTGGCACCCAAATCAAAGAAGAAGTAACGATGCATTAAATGATACTGAGTTATTCAGTCTTTATCGTACCCAAGTGTACTGTTCAAGATTGAAAAGCCTTGTCTAATTTACACCTCGTTATTTCTTCAGTTTTATAATAAGTTATTCATATGAATAACAAATATGTCCAAAGGACAAGGAGAAAATTATGCCGAAGTTAAAAACCAATAGAGGCGCTGCAAAACGCTTCAAAAAAACCGCAAAGGGCGGTTACAAATGTAAACACTCGCACTTACGTCATATCCTGACTAAAAAGAGCACTTCAAGAAAACGTGGTTTACGTTCACCTGATACTGTAGAGAAGGTAGATGTACCAATGGTTCGTAGAATGTTACCGTATAGTTAAAGGAGAATAGAAAATGGCAAGAGTATCAAGAGGTGTGCAGGCGCACGCAAAACACAAAAAGATTTTAAAGAAAGCTAAAGGCTATTACGGTGCACGATCAAAAGTTTATCGTGTTGCTAAGCAAGCCGTTATTAAGGCTGGTCAATATGCATACCGCGATCGTCGTCAGAAGCGTCGTCAGTTCCGTAGACTTTGGATTGTACGTATTAACGCAGAAGCTCGTAATTGTGGTTTAAGCTATTCAAGATTAATTGATGGCTTAAACAAAGCGGGTATCGAGATTGATCGTAAAGTTTTATCAGATATTGCAATTTTTGATAAAGCCGCATTCGCCAAGATTGCGGATCAGGCGAAAGAGGCCATTGCTAAAGCAGCCAAATAGCCAAACTTAAAGCCATGATTTATCATGGCTTTTTTCATACCAAATTATTAAACTAAATGATTAACACAATTCTTGAAAAAGCTAAATTAGCAATTGCTGATGCGCAAGATTTAAAAGCACTGGATGAACTTAGGGTTACCTTTCTAGGTAAAAAAGGGGAGCTAACAGCCTTATTAAAAGGCTTAGGAAAACTCTCCAAAGAAGAGCGTCCTAAAATGGGTGAAGCCATTAACCAAGCAAAGGTGAGTGTTCAGACGCAGCTAATAGATAGAAAAAATCATTTAGAAACAATCGAGTTAGAAAAGCGATTGTTAGAGGAGCAGGTAGATGTTTCTTTGCCAGGTCGTCACGCTGAGATGGGCGGTCTGCATCCGGTTACAATTACACTTAAGCGTATTCAGTCATTATTTGCTAAAAATGGTTTTGAAGTGGCAACTGGCCCTGAAATCGAAGACGATTTCCATAATTTTACAGCACTTAATATTCCTGAGCATCATCCAGCGCGTGCCATGCACGATACTTTTTATTTTGATGGAAGTACAGTGTTAAGAACGCATACTTCACCAGTGCAAATTCGCACACTGGAAAAGCAAAAGCCACCAGTTCGTGTGATTGCACCAGGGCGCGTATATCGTTGTGATTCCGACATTACGCATACACCGATGTTTCACCAGGTTGAAGGCCTAATTGTTGATAAAAATGCAAATTTTGCCCAGCTAAAGGGTTTGTTGATTGACTTCTTACGTGCTTATTTTGAAAAAGAAGACTTAAAGGTGCGTTTTCGTCCATCTTACTTTCCATTTACAGAGCCATCAGCTGAAGCAGATATTGAGTGTGTAATTTGTGGTGGTGAGGGTTGTCGTGTTTGTAAAAAAACTGGCTGGCTAGAAGTTCTAGGATGTGGCGTGGTACATCCAAATGTTTTAAACTCTGTAAATGTTGATTCTGAAGATTACACAGGATTGGCATTTGGCATGGGTGTAGAGCGTTTGGCAATGTTACGTTATGGTGTCAACGATCTTAGATTATTCTTTGAAAATGATATACGTTTTTTAAAACAATTTAAATAATATGAATATTTCAACATCTTGGTTACGTGAGTGGATCTCACCAGTTGTTACTGACGAAGTGCTCGCTGAGCAACTAACAATGGCAGGTCTAGAAGTGGACGGCATTGAAACTGTTGCGCCTGCTTTTAGTAAGGTGGTAGTTGGTCATGTTGTGTCTTGTGAAAAACATCCAGATGCTGACAAGCTCAATCTGTGCCAAGTTGATGTTGGCTTAGAAGAGAATGTGCAAATCATTTGTGGTGCTAAAAATGTACGTACTGGGCTTAAAGTAATGGCCGCCTTAGTCGGTGCTAAACTGCCAGGTGATTTTAAAATTAAAAAAGCCAAGCTTCGTGGCGTTGAGTCGTTCGGCATGATTTGTTCTGAGTCAGAACTAGGGTTGAGCGACTCTTCTGATGGTATTGCTGAGCTAGATGTTGATGCGCCAATTGGCCAAAATATCAGAGAGTATTTGGATCTTGATGATCATATTATTGAGTTAGATATAACGCCTAATCGTGGCGATTGTTTCTCAGTGTTAGGTGTGGCGCGTGAAGTGAGCGCTAATTACAATATGGCATTTGTGATGCCAGAAATTCAGGTTAATGCATCTGGCGTGTCCAGTGTTAACACCAAAGTGAGTAACACCAAAGCTTGCCCAAAATACCTCACTCGAACCATTAAAGGGATTGACAATTCAGTTAAAACCCCGCAATGGATGGTGGACAAACTTACTCGTTCAGCCCAAGCAACACATTCACCTGTCGTTGATGTTACTAACTATGTATTAATGGAGCTAGGGCAGCCTATGCACGGCTTTGACTTGTCTAAGATTAGTGGAGACATTGAAGTTAGAAACGCTCGATCAGGTGAGACACTTGAGCTGCTTAATGATTCAACAGTTGAGCTAAAAGCAGATACACTTGTTATTGCAGATGATCATTCTGTATTGGCTATAGCTGGTGTGATGGGTGGTGAGTCGAGCTCTACTCAGCCAACTACCACTGATATTTTGTTAGAAAGTGCTTTTTTTGAGCCAGTATCACTCGCAGGAAAGGCGAGAAATTACGGCCTGCATACAGAGTCATCACTGCGCTTTGAGCGAGGCGTTGATTTTAACATTACTGAGTTGGCACTTGATCGTGCAGCACAATTGATCGTTGAAATATGTGGTGGTGAAGTAAGCGAAATAGCCAGTAGCGTTGACCAATCAGCTTTACCAATACTCGATCCAATTACCATTAGCCAAGCTAAAATTCAAAAAGTTTTGGGTTTTGAGCTAGATAGTCAATGGATTGAAGAAAAATTCATCAATCTTGATTTTGAAATTAGCGACAAAACAGCTGACTCGTGGACCATTATTCCGCCAAGCTTTAGGTTCGATATTCGTATTCCTGCTGATTTAATTGAAGAATTGGCTCGACTTTATGGCTATGATAAGTTACCTGTGCAAAAGCTATCTTTAGATGCCAATATTAATGTTATTAAAGAAGCTCAAGTTGATAAATATGATGTCATGCAAGCTTTGGTGAGTCGCGGTTATCAAGAGGTTATTACTTATAGCTTTATTTCTGAAAAATATCAGGAATTCATCGATCCATCTGCTCAGAAAATAACACTTTCAAATCCAATATCAGCTGATATGTCGACTATGCGTTCGTCACTTTGGGCCGGTCTTTTGCAAACAGTAGAATCGAACCAAAGGCGTGGTCATACCGATGCAAGATTTTTTGAAATTGGTCTGTGTTTTGATGGTGTTCAAGCTGATCAGCAGTCAAATAAACTTGCAGGTGTTGTTTCAGGTAATCGGTTTAATGCTCAGTGGTCAGGCGAGACTCAAGCGTTAGATTTTTTTGATGCTAAAGCAGATCTTGAGTCGTTATTAAGTTTTACGTCAGCTAACTTTAGTTTTGAAGCAGGCGAGCATTCAGCCTTACAAAAAGGCCAAAGTGCGAAGATTAGTCTGAATGGCGATATTGTGGGTTGGATTGGTGCATTATCGCCAACCCTCCAAAAAGAATTATCACTGCCTAAATGTTATTTATATGAGGTTGATTTGGCCGCTGTTCTCACAGGAAAAGTTGCCAAATATAAAGCTTTTTCATCTTATCAGCAAGTACAAAGAGATCTTGCAATTGTTGTTGATAAAGTAACGCCAGTTGCTCAGTTGACAGATGCAATTAACAATTTACAACAAGAGCATTTTATGGGCGTGAGCTTGTTTGATGTTTATGAAGGCGAGCACATCGACTCTAGCAAAAAGAGTGTTGCGCTTAATTTAAGCTATCAATCTTTAGAGGCTACCTTGGCAGATGACGAAGTCAATGCGAAGGTAGAAGAGGTGTTGACGCTAATGCAAGATAAATTTTCAGCTACTCTTCGATAATGTCACTCAGTAAAAAAGATATTGCCGACGCATTAGTTCGTGAGATTGAAATAACACATGCGCAAGCACTTCAATTAACCAACGACTTTTTTAATCAAATCAGATTAACACTTGCGTCTGGGGAAGAAGTCAAACTATCTAGTTTTGGTAATTTCATCCTAAGAGAGAAAGCTGCCCGCCCAGGTCGAAACCCTAAAACAGGAGAAGCGGTAGAGATATCAGCGCGAAAAGTAGTTAATTTTAAAGCAGGACCCAAGCTTAAGAAGCTTACTCAAGCTGGCTAGTTAGTTGTTAATCTGAAATAGCATTCATAAAACCTTTTAAAACTGGCATAACCTTGTCAACAATTTTCTGATTTTTTTCGCTATTATTGACATGTCCTTTAATAATCTTTTGCGTATCTAGTAACTTTGTTTGATAATCATCATCAATCTCAAAATTGATAAAATAAAAGCCTTTGGCTTTATCTCTTACTGATCTGACAGATAAAAAGTCGGTTTCCCAAGCAAGTTCAGCCGTGTACACTGCATTAGATTCTGTCGTATCTTTTTGCAATAAAATAATAGTACCGCCAAAATGAAAAATAAAATGACTAGCGCCACAATTCGAAGCCGGGCTTGCGGTAAGCTCTCCACTTTCTAATGCATCAGCAATTTGCTTTAATTGTGTGTTGTTAAGTTGGATGTATTTGGCATCTAAATAGTCATCAATATTGGTATCTGGATGGTTGTTTTGAATATACTCAACTAGCTTATTTAACATGAGAATCCTATTGGTAAATTAAACAGCGATATTATACCTAATTCAAGTTTTTTTGTTAGACTGCTGTTTAGCGCTTGTCCGTTTGGACTGCTGTTTAGCGCTTGTCCGTTTGGACTGCTGTTTAGCGCTTGTCCGTTTGGACTGCTGTTTATCGCCTGTCTAATGAGTCTGCGTACTTAATAGCATAGACGTCAAAGATACTGATGGCCATAGCTGCAATAATTGGCCCTATAAATAAACCTAAAACGCCAAATTGAATAATTCCAGCCAAGGTTGATAAAACTGTAATTAAAGTATGGTCTAATGGGCTAGATTGCTGACTATATTGAGTAAACTTTTGAATAATTAAGGGTCTGACAAAATGATCAACAATAATTCCAATAAATACAGCACCAAACACAACAATTATTAAGGCTTCTGTTGTTTGCCCTTGTGCATAAAGATAAATACTTAATGGTAACCAAATAATTAGTCCGCCAAGTACCGGAATGAAGCTGGCAAGCGCCATAGCAATACCGAAATACAAACCTGGTAGGCCTATTATTGTTACTGCAATAGCAAATAAAATTCCTTGTAATAGTGCAATACTAAAGACACTACCTACTAATGTGATAGATAGACTTGAAAATTGTTTTAAAAGAATGTCATCCAAGTGATTCTCTAAAGGTGAAAGGTCTTTGAGACGCTTAATTGTGTTTTTGCCGTCTATATAAAAGTAGTAAAGGGCAAAGATACTAATCACTAGGAAGAGTATAAAATTCGAGGATAAGGATAATATGCTGCTCAAAATAACCACTGAAAAATCTTTAATACTAATTAATAACCCTTCTAAATTATTATTGGCTGCTGTGCTTAGTGTCGCTTTAAGTGATTCAGGAAAAGGTAGCCCGAGAATAGTTTTTTCAAGCAATTGACGGCTTTTTTCAAGGCTAAAGTCGGTGTTAATGGTTTGAATCAATGTGGAGATTTCAAGTCCGCTAATTAGCAAAATATAGCTCAGTGGTAGAATAAGAATAGTGGTTACTAATAGCGTCATTACTAGCGCTGCATTATTAGCAGATAGGCGATTTTTGAGTTGGCTGTATTGAGAAAAGGTAGCGATAGCAATAAGCAGTGCTAAGAATAAAGCGGGTATAAAAGGCATTAATAGCCAAATAAGTCCACCAAGGGCAAGTAGCAATAAGCTCAACATAAAGCCATGTTCGTAGGGGGCTTGGTTTTTCATGATAATTAATATTCCATTTTAATAATGTTGTAAGCTACCTGCTCGTAAGGATGGGAGAATTTCATCGCTTTAATGGCCAAATCAAGATTGTCATCAACGCAGAGCATTTCAACTTTATATTCTTCTATGGCTTCTAATTCGTCCAGCAGTCCAATAGCGGGCTGTGCCTCATTAATGGGTTTGAACTGTCCCATGCCAATTGTTTGCCAGGCGCATTGTTCGTAGTTATCAAATTGGCCGGCACCTGCGTCAAACATTGCATTTTTGACAATTTCCAAGTCGGCCTCTGGCACATAAAAACTAATTTGATACATGTTAAAAAATTCCTTTTAAATACGCTTTTCGCTCAATTTCATCCATATGTTCAATCGCATATCTTAAAGTAGTTCTTGGAAGTTGTGCGTAATTTTCTCTTAAGAAAGCTTTGCATAGGTTGTTATTTTTCTTGTAAACCTCCCTTAGCATCCAGCCTACTGCCTTGTGAATAAGATCTTCATGATCGTTTAACAACAGTTTACCAATGGATAAAGTAGGACTAAATTCACCTTGTTTAATAAAAGCAAAAGTGGCCACAATAGCAATACGTTTTTTCCATAAATTGTCTGATTGGGACAAATCAAAAAGTAGGGGTAATTTGTCTTGATGATGGAAAATATAATCACCCATAACCTGAGGTGTTGAATAATCAACCAGATCCCAGTTGTTGACTGTATGAATATTTTTAAGATAATAACCAAACACTTTGTCTTGCTGACCAGCTTGATATTGCTTAACCAATATGATCAATCCGCAATAACGAACTTCATGAATAGGATGGTTGATCAACTGACTTATTTGCTCAAAAGCAATATTTTTAAAGTATTGCTTAGCGATTTGACGAGTATGCGCAACACGAACCCCTATAAATTGGTCGTTTTCAGCATATTGCCCTAGGCCAGTTTTAAAGTACACCTCATTTTGTTTTTTTCGTTCAGCAGTTGCAAAAGATTTTAGTTCTGCAATAATTTTATTAGCGCTCATCGACTATACTATGGGTTTTTATTAAGAGTTTAATCATACATGCAAACAACGTATTTTGCCGGTGGATGTTTTTGGTGTGTTGAAGCAATATTTCAGCGTATTTCAGGTGTGACGAGCGTGGTATCTGGCTATTGTAATGGACATACTCAAAACCCTAGTTACGCAGATATTTGTACAGGTAGTACGGGTCATGCTGAGGTGGTTAAAATTGTATTTGACGAAAAAAAGGTAACATTTCAACAATTATTAGCTGTATTTTTTGACACACATGATGCTACGACATTGAATCAGCAAGGTAATGACAAAGGCACGCAATATCGATCAGCCATATTTTATGAAGATATCGAACAAAAAAATATAGCACAGCAATATAGCCAAACATTGGGTGATAATATTGTGACAGAAGTGAGCGCTCTGGATGTGTTTTATCCAGCGGAAAACTACCATCAAAACTACTTTAACAACAACCCTGATCAAGCTTATTGCAGAATGCTAATTGCACCCAAACTCAATAAATACTTTCACTCATGAACGATCAAGAACTACTTAGATATTCTCGCCAAATTATGCTACCACAAGTAGGTATTGAAGGCCAACAAAGCTTGTTAGAATCTACGATGTTATTAATTGGTGTTGGTGGTTTGGGCTCTCCTAGTGCCTTGTATTTAGCAGCAGCTGGCGTAGGACATCTTATTATTGCTGATTTTGATAAAGTTGAGCTATCAAATCTGCAGCGTCAAGTGATTCACCATACGCCTAATATTGGTCAATACAAAGTCGATTCTGCCCAGGAAAAGATGTTGGCCATTAATCCTGATATTAAAGTCACCACTCTCAAGGATCTTAGTGAGGAGAATCTTAATCATTGGGTATCAAAGGCGAATGTTGTGCTCGACGGTACGGATAATTTTGCTACGCGCTTTAAGATTAATGCTGCTTGCACGCAAAAGCAAGTGCCACTTGTTTCTGCAGCGGTTATTCGTTTTGAGGGGCAATTATCAGTCTTTAAAGGTTATGAGGCGGATCAGCCTTGTTATCAGTGCTTGTATGGCAAAACAGGGGAAGAGGGTGAAAGCTGTGCAGAAAGCGGAATCCTTGCCCCGGTTGCAGGAATTATGGGTACGCTACAAGCACTGCAAGCACTTAAAGTGGTGTTAAATTTGGGAGAACAGTTAACAGGAAAATTAATGATAATTGATGCGCTAAAGCTAGACTTTAGAACGGTAGGAGTTGCTAAAGACGCCGCTTGTCCAATTTGTAAGAACTGAATTAAAAAACTAATTAAATGCGCTAAATTTAATAGCGTTAAATTGGATAATTTTTTTTATAAAAAATAGATTATTGGTAGACATCGCGGTATAATTACTCAGATTATAAATTTTATTGATTAAAGTATTTTTTAGTTGTAGACCTTTACAGCGGATACTTTAAGTTTTTCTAGGAGTAGAATATGAGCGGACAAATGCAAAGACCTGCAGTTCCAACTGGTGTAACAGGTAAAAAAGGCTTCCAAGTTACAACAACCCAAAAGACAGTAGACGGTAAAGTACCAGCAGGTTTTCACGTTGGGTATACAACTGAATGGGAATCTGTTCAAACTGAAGTGCCATACCAAACACCTAAGAAGCCATAATTTTTAATTAAATTATTGTTACAAAAAAGCCGCAAACTGAGCAATTAGTTTGCGGCTTTTTACGTTTTAAGCATTCTTAAGAGTCATTCTTAAAATTTCTAAATTTTTAAAGATTTAAGATTAAACCATCTTATTTTTAGTTGTTTATGTCTTATAAATGCATTTTTAAGAGGATGTTTGCTCTGAACTTAATCTTTTTAAGTAGTTAATTTAGTTCATTTGCAATATTTGCTAAATTTTTAAAATTAGCTGTTAACTTATTATGGATATATTGAGTTAAAATTATCAACTTAAATCTAAGCAATATATTAATAAAAGGAGAGTGTTATGTTTGATAGATCTCAAACTTTAGCCAAAGTAGATAATGAAATTTCAAATGCAATTATTGCAGAAGTGGCTCGTCAAGAGGCACATATCGAGCTGATTGCTAGTGAAAACTACACGTCGCCAGCTGTGATGGAGGCCCAAGGCTCTCAGCTTACTAATAAATATGCTGAAGGTTATCCTAAAAAACGATATTATGGCGGTTGTGAGCATGTTGACGTTGTTGAACAATTGGCAATTGATCGTGCTAAAGAATTATTCGGCGCAGATTATGTGAATGTTCAGCCACATTCTGGCTCTCAAGCAAATGCAGCAGTTTTTCAGGCTTTGTTAGTGCCAGGTGATACTATTTTAGGTATGAGTCTTGCACATGGTGGACATCTAACTCATGGTGCAGCACCTTCTTTTTCTGGCAAAAATTTTAACGCCATTCAATACGGTTTAGATGAAAGTACTGGTGAAATTGATTACGCTCAAGTAGAGGCACTAGCCAAAGATCATCAGCCAAAAATGATTATTGCAGGTTTTTCAGCGTATTCCCGCGTGGTTGATTGGCAGCGTTTTAGAGATATTGCTGATTCAATAGGTGCGTATTTATTGGTGGATATGGCGCATGTTGCTGGCCTTGTTGCTGCAGGTGAATATCCATCGCCAGTAGGTATTGCTGACGTAACAACCACCACTACACATAAAACTTTACGTGGTCCTCGTGGCGGTCTAATTTTAGCCAAAGCCAATGAAGAGATTGAGAAAAAGCTGAATTCAGCGATTTTCCCAGGTATTCAGGGCGGCCCACTCATGCATATTATTGCTGCTAAAGCGGTGTGCTTTAAAGAGGCAATGAGCGATGAGTATAAGACTTATCAAAAGCAAGTTAAGGTCAATGCGCAAGTGATGGCTGATACCTTTATTAAACGTGGTTTTGACGTGGTTTCTGGCGGTACAGATGATCATTTATTTTTAGTGAGCTTCATTGATCAAGGTTTAACTGGTAAGGCAGTTGACGCAGCACTTGGCAATGCCCATATTACGGTAAACATGAACGCTGTACCAAATGATCCACAATCACCATTTGTAACTAGTGGCATTCGCGTGGGTACGCCTGCGATAACTACTCGAGGATTTGGTGAAGCCGAATGTCGTGATTTGGCTAGCTGGATTTGTGATATTTGTGATGATCTAGATAATCAAACTGTGATCGATGAAGTGAAAGCAAAAGTAGCTAAGGTTTGCGCTAAGCATCCGGTTTACAAATAGTTAGCGTTAAGAGGGAGAATGCGCTGTCCATTTTGTCAGTCTGACGATACCAAAGTATTAGATACACGTTTAGTGGATGATGGCTCGCAAGTGCGCAGGCGTCGAGAGTGTACTTCCTGTGGTGAGCGATATTCTACTCGTGAAACGGTTGATCTAAATTTACCGCGCTTAATTAAAAGCGATGAATCTCGTGAATCATTTAGCGAAGAAAAACTTCGTTCTGGTCTGCTTAAAGCCTTGGAAAAACGTCCGGTTAAAACCTCGCAAATTGAAACCTCTATTGCTCGCATTTCACGCAAACTAATGACTCAAGCAGAGCGTGAAGTGTCTTCAGCCAAAATTGGCGAATGGGTAATGGAAGAACTTAAAGCGCTAGATGAGGTAGCCTACATTCGCTTTGCCTCAGTTTATCGTCAATTTCAAGATATCGAAGCTTTCAAAAATGAGATTGAAAAGCTCATGCATAAATAATGGCAAAAACCAAGGTTGAATTTGTTTGTCGTGAATGCGGCTCATCGCAGCCACAATGGGCAGGCCAGTGTCTCGATTGTAAAGCTTGGAATACATTGGAGGAGGTGGTTTTATCTCAAGCAACTTCCTCAAAGCCTGAAAGCCTTAAAGATCTTCCACCATCAAAAGTTCAAAATTTATCAGACATTAAATCCGAAAATAGAGCTAGGCTTTGTACTGGAATTAGCGAGCTGGATCGAACACTGGGTGGTGGGCTAGTAGATGGCTCCGTGGTGCTTATTGGTGGAGATCCAGGTATTGGTAAATCAACCCTTATATTGCAAGCGATGGCAGCTATTAATAAAACAGATACCACCTTGTATGTTAGCGGTGAGGAGTCAGCTCAGCAGATAAGTGATCGTGCAATTCGCTTAAATATTCATGAAGATATTCTTTTACTGAGCGAAACACATCTAGAAAAAATTATTAAGCTGGCCAAAGAGGTTCGGCCAAAAGTTATCGTAATTGACTCCATTCAGACTATGGTTACCGATGGCTCAACTTCGGCTCCAGGATCAGTCACTCAAGTGCGTGATTGCGCTGCACAACTGACTCAGTTTGCCAAGCAAACCAATACTATTTTGCTAATGATTGGCCATGTTACTAAGGGTGGTGCTTTAGCTGGTCCAAGAATTTTAGAGCATATGGTTGACGCTGTACTTTATTTTGAGGGTGATGCAGGCGGGCGTTATCGTATTATTCGCGCTGTCAAAAATCGCTTCGGCGCTGTTAATGAAATTAGTGTCTTTGCCATGGGTGAAACAGGCTTGCAGCAAGTAGAAAATCCTTCGGCTATTTTCTTATCTAACCAAGCTAAGCCATCTCCAGGCTCAATGGTGATGGTTACGCGTGAGGCTACGCGTCCATTAATGATCGAAGTGCAAGCTTTAGTTGATCAAGCAGGTAGTAACCCAAAGCGAGTGAGTGTTGGTTTAGAGCAAAATCGACTAGCATTGCAATTAGCTGTGTTGCATAAACATGGCGGTATTGCTACGCACGATCAAGATGTTTTTGTTAATGTAGTCGGTGGTATTAAGGTGGGTGAAACTGCTTCTGATTTGGTGGTAATGCTGGCTATTATGTCTTCGCTTAGAGATAAAGTAATTCCAAATGATTGGATCGCTTTTGGTGAAGTGGGCTTAACAGGTGAGGTGCGCCCAGTTTATAATGCCCTTGAGCGTTTACAAGAAGCGCAAAAACACGGCTTTAAGGTAGCTATTATACCAAAGGGTAATTTACCTAAAAAAGCCTCTAATGGCTTGAAAATTGTCCCTGTAGAATATCTATATCAAGCTTTGCAATACATGAGCGAAAATACATAATTTTTTAAGAGTCTTTCCAAGTCAAGATTGTTCATCACGTAAATTTTGTAAAGGTTTAATTTTAGACACGTAGCTACCAACTAGCCAAGCCATAAGCATAATCAGAAGGGTAGCTAGCAATAAAACAATTATAAGTGCATTGAAATGAACATCAAAAATTCGTTCAAATGTTAAGTATGAAAATGCAAATGAAACTGCGATACTTAATATTACACCAATAAAGACTGCAATAATTGCAGGTAAAGAAAACTCAATTAACATAAGTTTTTGTAAAGATAACGAAGACATTCCGAGGGTTTTCAGTAGCGATAATTCTGTTTTTTTCTCATAAGCACGCATAATAGAAATTGAAAAAACAACCATCATTCCAGACAGGAAAGTGATAGTTGCTAAAAATAAAATTAACTCTAAAGCTTTTGCGCTAATATTTAAAGTAGAGTCAATTAGTTTTTGAATATCAATAGCCGAAATATTTGGATACGCCTCTATTAATGCTTTTCTAAACTGAAACTTATTTTCACCTTCAATATCAGGGATATTGGCAATATAAGTTTTCGGTGCTAATATCAATGCTTGAGTTTGAAATAAAACAAAAAAATTAGGCTGAAAACTATTCCATTTAACGCTGCGTAAGTTTTGGATAATGCCTTCAATAGGAACACCCTGAATATCAAAAACTAACAGATCACCAATTTTTAGATTATTGCGTTTAGCAAATTTTTCTTCAATTGAAACTTGAGCGGTGCCTTCAAGAGAGTATTTATCAAAAGAATTGCCTGTAACAATTTTTTCTGATGGTAGTAGTTTTTGACGATAGCTAAGATTAAATGCTCGAAGAAGTCCTAGTTTTTTTTGGTCAGGGTTATCATACCGTCGCCCAACAGGAACATTGTTGACGTGCGTTAATCGGCCACGAACTAATGGCGAAATATAATCTAATCTTAATCCAGATTTAATAATTAGCTTTTCCAGGCCTTCAAGTTGCTCTTCTTGAATATCGATGAGAAAATAATTAGGCAATAATGAGCCTTTTGGTTGCTTGATTTCATCGCTGATACCCATAGAAATTTGTGGGATTATTGCTATTAGAAATACACCTAAAGCTATTGATGTAGCGCCTGAAATGGTGGCATTTCTATGTCGTGCAATTTGTCGTAATGCCATTTTATAAAGACCTTTGTGTCTTTTGCTAAGCCACAAAGAAAAATCACAAATAAGCGATACGCAGCCAATTAAAAGTAATAAAACAAAGCAAAATACTAGTATGAAAAAACTTCCTTGTATCCAATTTGTTAAGTATGTTGCTACTAACCAGAAAAAAATTAACCCAGGCAGGTAAAAAAACCACTGTTTTTTATTTTGACTAACTACCGGAACACCTTCGCTTTTAAGTAGAACAATGGGCTTAATATTTCTAACTTGTAGCAAGGTAGGTAAAGAAAATAATAAGGCTGAAAAAATAGCGATTAAAAGACCAGCGAATGCAGTTGTAAAATTGAATAAGACAAATTCAAAATCTCCAATATAATCCGAAAAGTAAATACTAAAGATATAGCTTAATAATCCACCAAAGAGTATAGCCAAAATGCCGGCAAATGATGCTAGTAACAATAACTGTATTAGTATAATAACGTTAGATTGTTTGTTAGACAATCCTAAACAAGCTGCAATGGCTGAACTTTTAAGGCGTTTTAAAGCATAATTTCTAAATAAAAAAGCTGTACCGATGCCAGATAAAAATAAAGCTATCAAGGATACTATATTTAAAAAACCAGTAATATATTCTAATAATACATCTAGTCGCTCGCTAGCATCTTTTAAGCTACGTACACGTAAGTCGCCAGCATTTGGATAATGCTGATAGATTAATGAAATCAGACCTTGTTTTAAGTTGTCGATCGACTGAATGTTTGGCAGCTTAATATTAATACTAGAAGATGCTCGACTTCCTAACAATAACAAACCAGTATCTTTAATATATTGGCGATGAATATATACAGTTGGAACAAAAGCACTAAATGCACTCCCCATTTGAGGCAAGCGATTAATTGTTTGATTGATTGTGAATGAAGTATTTCCAATTTTAACTTTATTGCCAACCTTAACTTGTAATAATCGCATACTCTCTTTATCAAGCCAAATACCTTTCTGTTCTAGCAAACTCTCACTAATAGACACACTATTAACTTTACCATTTTGAATGGAAAAATCACTATATAGATTAAAATTTGCATCAACGCCTCGAACATTAAATAGTGCTGTTTGTTCAATACTATTAACCATAGAGAAAAGGCTAACGGTTTCTGTAATTTCAAAATTTGAGTTATTTTTAACTAAAAATTCTTTTACTTTTTTAGAAAGATCTTGTGGCAAGGGTTGGCGGCTAGAAATTTGCAAGTCACCATTAAGAATTTTTTTTAAATTGTGATTAAAGTATTTATCAACACCTACACTAATATTTCCAATAAAAACAAAGCCAACTAGTCCAAGCCAAAGGTTAATAGCGAAAAAAATCGAAAAAAATCGATTGTTAAATAATTCTTTAAGAGCGTAGCGACTTAAAAAAGAAAAACGGCTAAATGTCATCTAATTGACCATTTATTAGCTTTAATTCTCGATCACAACGATTTGCCAATGCTAAGTCATGTGTTACAAGAAGCAAGGTTAGGTTTTTTGATTGCACTAAATCAAACAGAAGATTTGTAATAATTTGTCCTGTTTCTAGATCTAGATTGCCAGTAGGCTCATCTGCAAAAATAACTTTAGGCTCGTTGATTAAGGCTCTAGCAATAGCTACTCGTTGCTTTTCTCCACCGCTCAATTTATTAGGTAAAGCATCTTGTCGGCTAGATAAACCTACTAGCTCTAAGAGCTCTTTAGCTTTATCATTGGCATTATTTTTTGCAACAATATCAAGTGGTAAGGCAACATTTTCTAAAACATTTAAGTGAGGCAGTAAGTAAAAACTTTGAAAAATAAATCCAAGTTTTTGAGAGCGAAATTTTGTCAATTGATTTTCACTCATACAAGTTATTTCTTCTGTATCAATAACAATATTTCCTGAGGTAACGTTATCAATTCCTGCTAATAAAGATAATAGTGTTGTTTTTCCACTTCCTGAAGTCCCTGTAATAGCAGCTGATTGTCCTTTCTTAATAGTGAAGTTAATATTTCGTAATACTGGCAAGTCATCACCTGATGGTAACTGATAAGTTTTGAATAAATGTTGAACAGAAATCATTTAATTTTGCAATTTAACCTTAAGATAAGGGTAAATATTTTCTGCCATAATAATATGCCCTTTTGCATTCGGATGAATTCCATCTGCTAAGTTTAAATTGGCCTTACCCGCAATATTTTTTAGCAAAAAGGGGACTAGGGAGGTTTCAGTTAAATCTGCAATTATTTGATAGCTGTCAAAAAAGTCTTTAGAATACTGCAAACCATAATTTGGCGGTATGCGCATACCTAGTAATAACACCTCTAATCCTTGAGACTTTGCTAGAAGAATCGCTCTCTTTAGATTTTCACGTAAAGCTTCGATAGGCTGTCCACGCAAGCCATCATTTGCTCCTAAGGCTAAAACCAAATGAGTAGGTTTTGTTTGTAATAGCCACTTCAGTCTAGAAACAGCACTAGCTGAAGTGGAGCCACTGACACCTGAATTAATAACTTTAATTGAAAAGCCGTTTTCTTGTAATTTTTTTTGCAATAATTGTGGATATGACTGGCTAGGATTGATTCCAAATCCTTCAGTCAAAGAATCACCTAAAAACAATACTCGATTTTTTACTTCAGCACTTACATGGACAGGTAAGTAAGATAATAGTAATAGTAAGAACAGACGCATAAATGTAATCATAATTTTAATTTTATTATGTTTTTATGCTCTAAATGGCTTAAAGTTTGAAAGTGTTTTCATCTATAAAATATTACCTATAAAACACTTTATTTAATTGTAAGCATTTGATATTTATAGCTAACTTGATACGTAATATAATGATTAAAAAATTGTTTTTTATTAAAGAGGATAGCAATGATATTAGAAATTGTATTTGCAGCAGGATGTTTCTGGGGGGTGGAAAAAAATTTTGAAAAGATTGAGGGTGTTACTCAAGTGATTTCTGGCTATGCTGGAGGCAATTATGATAATCCAACTTATGATGAAGTACTCAAGAACAAAAATTTGAAAAATTCCAGTTTTGTTAGTTTTTTACAAAATATTGGGCTCACTGATAAAAGTGAGTTGAAAATTGATAAAGAATTGGTTAATCACACTGAAGTGGTTAAAGTCACTTACAACTCAGACAAGGTTTCTACTGAGTCTTTGATTAAAAATTTTTGGGAAATTCACAATCCAACTCAAGTCAATGGTCAGGGTAATGATATCGGTGATAATTATCGATCAGCTCTCTACTGGACAACAAAAGACCAGGAAGCCATTGCTTTAAACACTGGGCAAAAATTCCAAAAGTTACTAACTGCTAAAGGCTATGGCAAAATTGTCACCGAAATAAAACAGCTAGATAAATTTTGGCCGGCAGAAGATTATCATCAAAACTATTTAGTTAAAAATCCGAATGGATACTGTCCTGATCATTCAACTGGTGTGAAATTTGATTCATCAGTTGAAGTACAGAACACTCATGAAGTGATTATGCCGCTCGGTGGCATGGAGATATTAGTCATTGAGGCCGAAGATGAAGGCTCATGCTTATATTGTTTACAATTTGAACAAGACGTTACATCAAAATACAAAGGCAGCATTCCTCTTAGAAGCGCACCAATGACTGCTTTAAAGGGGTTTGACTTAAAAACACCAACTTGGGCAACGCCAACTATTTTTTTTATTAAAGATGGTAAGGAAATCTGGGCCAATCAAGGCTACATGTCTCCGAGTGAGTTTTACAAGGCCTTAGGCGAATTTAAACTTGGAAAAAAGTCCGAAGCTTTTAATGTGGCTTTTAATAAAGGTACAGATGCTCGTTTTTGTAAGCAGTATGATATTTTTAAAAACACACCTGACGGTATCTTTATTGATAAATTATCCGGCCGAGCTTTATTTGACACTCGTGATCGTTTTAATTCAAAATCTGGCTGGCTCTCATTTACCAAGCCAGTTGATGGTGAAACATATGAAAAAGCTGATAATAGCTTTGGTATGAAGCGTACCGAAATTCTTTCTATTAGTTCAGATATTCATTTAGGTCATGTGTTTAATGACGGACCAAATGGCAAGCCAAGATATTGCATTAATGCAACTGTGCTTGAGTTTGTGCCTAGATAAGTTGAAAATAATAAAGCGTAAAAGTGTAACTATTTATTAGATAAAGATATTGAAAAAAATCCTATAAATCAACTCCTTTTTGAGCTTTAATGTTGGCTCTAAAAGCGTGCTTGATATCTTTAATTTCACTCACTGTGTCAGCGATCTCGATCAAACTCTCTGAAGCAGCTCTACCAGTAATAACCACGTGTTGATGCTTAGGTCGATTATTAAGGCTATTAATAATCATTTTTTCCTCTAAATATTGATAGCTAATCATATAAGTAAGCTCATCTAGTACCACTAAATCGATTGATTTATCTTCTAAGTAGGCCTGAGCTTTTGTCCAAGTTTCAACGGCCATGGCAGTATCATATTCTTTATCTTGTGTATCCCAAGTAAAGCCGGTTTTCATAAACACGGTTTGAACGTTAGGCTGTTTGGCTAAAAACACATCTTCGCCAGTATCTTGCACACCTTTTAAAAACTTGGCAACAGCAATTTTCATACCATAACCAAGTGCTCGACAAATCATTCCTAAGGCTGAAGAAGATTTTCCTTTGCCATTACCAGTTAGTAGTACGATAATTCCTTTATCGATATTAGCTTCTTCTATGCGAGAATCAATATGTTTTTTCTTACGCTGCATGCGAGCCTTGTATTGATCATCAGACATGGCTTTGCTTTAGTTTTTCTGAGTAGAGAAGTAGGGGATAAATGAATAACGCTTATTAAGCGTAAATACAATTGATACAGCAATCATCCAGTAAAGAACTGGCGCTATTTCAGCTACTGACCATTGCGCCATGTAGGCAGGGAAGTTAGCCCAGCCTGTTTTTGCATAAGTGGCAGTAAAGAAGTAATAGCTTGATGTTGCTACTAACCATTGAGTGCTCGCTGCCACAATAACAATCATTGCATTTTTTACAATACTAGTATCAATATTTAAACTACTCATGTATTTACCAACCCAGAAAATTCCGTAGTAA
>Ga0181556_1000018_pt1 | contig 128135 bp, 121 predicted proteins | sample 011ome_14_FD_148651 | JGI IMG/M metagenome (GOLD analysis project Ga0181556, IMG submission 148651) | Coastal salt marsh microbial communities from the Groves Creek Marsh, Skidaway Island, Georgia - 011505AT metaG (spades assembly) | ecosystem: Environmental > Aquatic > Marine > Intertidal...
GCCAGCGCCGCAATTTCTTCGTCTGACAGGCGACCAGCCATCATTTGCATGACGGGATGTGGGCGCACTTTCACCTTATAGGCGTGCATCGCTACAACGAAATCTTCGGTCGGCCAGCCGGTTATGGCGGGGATACCCTGGTTTGATCCATCGCTTTGGTGACAGGTCAAACATTCAGAGCTGAGATATTTGCCATACTCCGGATCACCAACGATTGCCAGAATTTCGGGGGCCAGTGTGACCTCAGGCGGTACGCCTGTTGGCTCTGCCTCGGGGATGTTTGCGGGGTTATCGGAAAACACACGCAAATACGCGATCAGGTCGGCGCGATCTTGGGCGTCTTTCAGACCAGCGAAATTCATCGTTGTGCGGCTGACCAATGATTTCGGATTGGCCAGATAGGCATCCAGATGTTCCAAATCCCAAACCAGACCGTCATTGCCAGCCCGTGTCAGGCCTTCGGAATATCTGGTATAGCCGTCGGCTGTGCCCGCCTTGCGTCCAAATACGCCATTTAGGATTGGACCAACCCGATGCTTGGCATTTGTTCCAACTTGATGGCACGATGCGCATTTTCGAAAGATATCTTTGCCGCGGGTTTCATCCCCGATCGCATCCGCATGTGCCGCTGCAGGTAAAGCCATTGCAAAAATGGCTGTCGCAAATATTTTGTATTTCACTGTGTACTCCCGTTGGAATCAGGTTAGCGCAAGAAAGCCATTTCAATCAATTACTAATTTTAATATGTGAATATATGCTATCAGTTATGTTGATATGATGCGGATATAGTTGCCTAAGTATCGGAATAAAATACAATAAAACTGCGTGATTTGGGGTTTGTTACGGGTTCAGGCCCGTCCCAACCTATGTGCCCCGTTGGCGCTGTGAAATTGAAAATGCCGAATCTTGGCCGATCACATTAATCAAATCGCTGACCTAACATGCGGGCGATTGGTGTGAAATCATCCGTAAAAATACGCGATGTGGCCCGTTGCGCTAGCATGGTGACAAAGTCATCTGACATCGCTGCATATTGCAGGGGCATTGGGGATCGCACGGTGATCTGATCAATGGGTGATTTTTCCGTGCCCGCGACCAGAATGAAAACCATACGTTCGGCTGGTCCGGGTTGGCGTGCCTCGACCCAAATTTCCACTGTGGGAAAAACGCTTTGCAATGTGCGAACCATTGACCCCAAAACCGCCAAGCGATCTGTATAGTCGATAACATTCATATAGTACCGGCCATCGGCGGTCAGACGGCTGCGCACCGTTTCAAAAAATTCGCGCGTGATCAGGTGTTCGGGCACCGCAATATCGGTAAAAGCATCGCCGATAATTATGTCAAAGGTGTCGGTTGTCTGGTTCAAATGGCTGCGTGCATCTTGGTGAATGATATCCGCGCCGGTGGGATTATACCAGAAATTCTGCGCGGCGATCTGGGTCACAACGGGGTCAATTTCGGAAACGCTTAGCCGGGCTTGGGGGAAATTACCCTGCCATTTGCGGGGAATGCTATAGGTGCCGCCCCCAATGAAATACGCGCTGAACGCATCGCTTGGCCGCATGATACGCGCCAGCGCCTCTAGGACGGCGGCGTGGTCGGTGTACATGATGTCAGGTTCCGACTGCGCACTGGCCCCATGTACCAAATGATCCAACACCATTGCACGCACTGGGCGGTCCGGATCGTCAGACAGGTCAATCGTGCGGATACAGAAATAATCGGTTTCACGATCGCAAATCGGCTGTATTGACTGCGCCGCACCTGCAATCCCAATCGCACCAGCACCCACCAGTATCAACAGCCAAAACAGCGATCTGACCGTACCTGACATGACCCAAAACCCAACGGCCAGCGCCACATAGGCACAGGTCACAACCAAAAGAGTGATCGATGTGCCCAGCCATGAAATGAACAAAAATCCACTGCCCAAGGTCCCAAATATGGCCCCAATCGCCCCTGCGGCAAACATTGTGCCCAGGCGGGATGCTGATTTGGCCGGGTCCAGATCAATCGCGATTTGCGTCAAAACAGGGGCGGGAATGCCCGCACAAAACGATGGGACGAAAAATGCCAATGTGGTTAGGACCAAAATGGCAGGCACTTGTGTTTCAAACATTGGCAAGGCGATTGCCGCGCTTTGACGAACGATAAAGACAATCGCAGCTGTTGATACGGCTGCGGCCATGGTCCAGCCTGCGGTTATACGCAGGGCGCGGTCGCGTGGTTTGTGTGCCACCCAACCGCCAACCCAATGACCGGCTGAAAACCCCGCCAAAACAACCGCAATAATGGCTGTCCAAGTGTACAGTGACATCCCGACATAGGGCGCCAATACGCGGCCTGCAACAATTTCAACAATCATGCTGTTGGCGGACACCAGAACCTGTGCCGCAAACAGGCAAAACACCAAAAACCGCGTGTGCTGTATCATTGTTGCATCCTGTTTATTCCCTATCTTGCTGTTCGGATTAGATGGAACATCTGTACGAAATAGCAAGCGTATTATTCTGTGCCCGACGGTACAATAAACCCGAATTGATCAAAAACGTCACGCGCGGCAGCAGAAATCAAAAAATCATAGAAAGATTGCGCGGCTGCGTTTTGCGTCAGAACCACAGCGGGATATGCGATCGGTTCATGGCTGTGCAGGGGCAGTTCCGCCAATACGGCCACTTTGGATTCGGACAGCGCGTCTGTTTTATAGATTATTCCATAATCTACGGCGCCAAGTGCGACCAACCCCAATGCTGCGCGCACATTATCTGATTGGATTATATTTGGTGATACCAGATCCCAAACATCCAAATGTGTCAGCGCAGCCTTGGCATAAATACCTGCGGGGACCGCATCAACCATAGCCAGCGCAATGCGTTTCGACCCGATGGCGGTGGCCCAATCGGTCCATGCGGTCAACGGATCATCGGACACATTCGCCGGCTGGACCAAAACCAATTGATTGGATGCCAAAACCGTTGCGGGTTGGTTTACGGCGATGCCATGGGTTTGCAGAAACGTGACCCAATCGGCATTGGCAGACACAAAAATATCCGCAGGCGCGCCCATTTGAATTTGACGCGCCAATGTGGATGATCCGGCATAGGATACGACAATATCATCTGGGGCGGGATAGCGGTTGATCACCTCGTCCAAGACATTGCGCAAACTTGCGGCCGCAAAAACAGTAATCTGTTCCGCATGCAACGGCGCCCCGATACTCAGGGCTATGATTAATATCAGTCGGGTAAGGGTCATCACATCGCCTTGCATGTTGTATTTCGAAATTGGGTCGGTGTTTGGACCGTTTTGTGGTTACATTGACGAAAGATGCAACAGGCTGCAACAGGGCACGCCGAATTCTGCCATACCCTCTGAAAAATGGGCGAATATGTGCGATTTTCACTTTTATTCTGCGGTTTCTGTTTGCATAGTGGATCAAACGAAAAAAGGTGAACATTATGACAAAATTCGTATTGGCCATTGATCAGGGCACAACGTCAACGCGGGCAATATTGTTTGACGCAAACATGTCCATTCACGCCGTGTCGCAACAGGAATTTACCCAACATTTTCCCCAATCGGGATGGGTCGAACATGATCCGATGGATCTGTGGCAAACCACATTGGACACCTGTCGCGATGTGATGGCCGGGGCTGGTGTTACGGCCGATGATATTGTGTCGATTGGCATTACAAACCAACGCGAAACAACATTGGTTTGGGATCGTGCCACGGGCAAACCCATTCACAATGCGATCGTTTGGCAGGATCGGCGCACATCGGACATGTGCCAAACGCTAAAGGCGGCGGGCCATGAACCAATGATCACCGAACAAACGGGCCTGTTATTGGATCCCTATTTCAGTGGGACCAAGGTGAAATATATTCTGGACACCGTTCCAGGTGCGCGTGATGCGGCGCGGGCAGGGCAGTTGGCCTTTGGCACAGTGGATACGTGGTTGATTTGGAACCTAACGGATGGGGCGCGTCATGTGACAGATGCCACCAATGCGGCGCGCACACTGCTGTATGATATCCGTAACGGAGTGTGGAGCGATGATATCTGCGCCCTGCTGGACATCCCGCAATCCATGTTGCCAGACGTGCTGGACTGCGCCGCTGATTTCGGCGCAACCACCGTTTTGGGCGGAACCATCGCCATTAGCGGTGTTGCGGGCGATCAGCAGGCGGCCACCATTGGACAGGCCTGTTTTGATGCAGGTATGATGAAATCCACCTATGGCACGGGGTGCTTTGCCCTGTTGAACACGGGTGATCAGATGGTGGCCTCACAAAACCGTATGTTGACCACCATTGCCTATCAATTAAACGGCAAAACCACCTATGCGCTTGAGGGGTCCATATTCATCGCGGGTGCCGTGGTGCAATGGCTGCGCGATGGGATGAAAATCATCTCTAACGCGGGGGAAACGGCTGATTTGGCGGATCAGGCGGATGATGGTCAGAATGTGATTATCGTGCCTGCCTTTACCGGATTGGGCGCGCCCTATTGGAATGCGGATTGCCGTGGTGCGGTCTATGGCTTGACCCGCAATTCGGGGCCGGCGGAATTTGCCCGCGCCGCATTACAAAGCGTGGGGTATCAAACCCGCGATCTGTTGTCTGCGATGCAGGACGATTGGGGCGCATCGGGCAACACCACATTACGCGTCGATGGCGGCATGACGGCGTCGGATTGGGCGATGCAATTTCTGTCGGATATCATCGACGCCCCCGTGGATCGCCCCCGCGTATTGGAAACCACGGCGATGGGGGCTGCGTGGCTGGCGGGCCAAGAAACGGGGTTTTATCCTGACCAAGCGGGCTTTGCCGCGAATTGGGTGTTGGACAAAACATTTACCCCCGCGATGGACGGCGAAACACGCGATCGCAAATATAGCGATTGGAAACGCGCCGTTGCGGCCACGCTGATGTATTAAAGCGGCCCTGTTTCGTACAAACACACCTTGATCCCGCCATGTGAAATTGGCGGGGTGGTGGGTTTGTACGTCAATCCCGTGGCCTTGGCCAGACCGGCATCATTGGTGATGATCCCTACACGCCAACCGCGGAAATTCTGGGTCAATGTTTGACCCATCGCACCATAAAGCGAAAACAACATCTTGCGATCCCCAATCCGTCCACCATAGGGCGGATTCAGGATGACAATGCCATTTTTCGCAGAATTAGACACTGATTCAGGGGCGGCCGCATCGGAAATGGCAGCGCGCTGGAACGTGCAAATATCATCGACGCCTGCGCGTTTTGCATTGGCTTGGGACATGGCAATCGCGCCTTGGTCGCGGTCAGATCCGTAAAACCGCGGGTCTATATCGCGGGTCTGAACCGCTGATTTCATCGCATCCCACGCCTGCGCATCAAAGCTGGCCAGTTGTTCAAATCCAAAACTGCGGCTGCGTCCGGGGGCCAGCCCGCGCGCCCATTCTGCCGCCTCAATCACAAAGGTGCCGGAACCACACATCGGGTCATAAACAGGCTGCGTTCCGTCATAGCCCATTTGACGCAAAAACACGGCGGCCAATGTTTCGCGCATGGGCGCTTTGTTCACCGCCTCTTTGTGGCCGCGTTTGTGCAGGGATTCACCGGATGTATCGATAGAAACAGACACTAAATCATCAAAAATGCGTGTTTTGATGACGATAGCAGCATCCTTGGAAATCGGGGCGCCAATGGTTTCACGAATGGCAGTTTCGATGCGTTGTTGTGCGGCGCCTGCGTGATAAATCTTGGATTTGCGACAGGTTGCTTCGACGCGGACGGGGGTATCGGGGCGCAGGATGCTGGCCCAATCAATTTTGCGAGCACGTTTGTCCAGTTGCGCCAAATGCATTGCGCGAAACGATCCGATGCGCGCCAAAACCCGCGTGACCCCGCGCAACACCAAATTCGCGCGCCAAACGTCTGGCCAATCGCCAGTAAATTCCACACCGCCATCCACAATACGGGCGGATGTGAAACCGGCCTCTAATGCCTCAGCCAGAACCAGCGGTTCGTGGCTGGGCGCGCAGACTAAAAATATATCAAAGCTCATGTTCGGTCCAATGTCTGGGCAATATTGCAGATGACGTCATAGGCCATATCTACATCTGCCAATGTTGTATCAAATTGACCAACGGAAAACCGGATTACTTTGGCCCCGTCAATTAGGGTTTGGGTCACATAGGTGCGCCCATCGTCGTTGATTGCGTCGACCAAGCGTTGGTTTAGGTCATCCAAGTCGTCATCCCCCTGCGGGGCAAAGCGGAATGTAAACAGCGACAGGATCGGGTCGGTGACAATTTCGAAATTCGGTGTCTGTGACAGGCGGTTTGCCATATGTTCGGCCCATGCCACATGGTTGCGAATGCGATTGCGCAATTCGGCCAAGCCATAGTTGCGCAACATAAACCACAGTTTCAGCGCCCGAAACCGACGACCCAAGGGGACAGACCATTCGGAATAATTGATAAATCCACCCGCCCCATGGGTTTTCAGGTATTCGGGCTGGATCGCCAGCGTTTTCGTTAAATCCGCAGGGGATTTCAGGAAATGCGCGCAGCAATCAAATTGCACGCCCAGCCATTTGTGCGGGTTAAATACAATGCTGTCTGCGCGATCCGCGCCTTGCCATAGATGGCGATATTCGGGGCAGATCATGGCCGATCCGGCCCAAGCGGCATCAATGTGCGTGTAAAGATCGAATTCGCCAGCAATATCCATGATGGCATCAATTTGGTCGCATGCACCCATGCCAGTGGCCCCGACACAGGCGATAATCCCTGCTGGACTGTATCCTGCCGCTTTATCGTCTAATATCGCCTGACGAAGGGCGCTTGGGTCCATGGAACGCAATTTACCGGCAACCGGTATGCGCACAATGTTGTCGCCGCCGATACCTGATATCCATACGGCGCGATCAATGGATGAATGTACTTCGCTGCTGCAATAAACACGCAGGCGGGGTTGCGCAGATAATCCTGCGCTGTTGCCTGACCAATTCAGGGCGCGTTCGCGCATGGTCAGCACGGCGGCCAATGTGGCGCCTGATGCGCTGTCTTGGATCACGCCGGAAAATCCGGTGTTCAGCCCCACAGCTTGGCGCAGCCAATCCAGCGTTTTGGTTTCCATTTCCGTGGCCGCAGGCGATGTTTGCCACAACATACATTGCGCCGCCATAATCGATGCCGCCTGTTCGGCCAACATACTGGGTGGTGTGGCATTGGCGGGGAAATAGGCGAAAAACCGGGGATGTTGCCAATGGGTCATACCGGGCAGCACAATGGATTGGAAATCATTCCAAATATCGCGCATGTCCTGACCGGTTTCTGGGGCGCTATCGGCCAATTGGGCTGCAATATCGCCGGGTTTCGATTGCGCGCGCACGGGTAAATCACGAATGTTTTCATGATATTTTGCGCCCCAATCGGCGATTTCTTTCGCCCATTGGCGATATTCGTCCCAGTTCATTGTAAATTACACCAAATCGTTCGCCAGTTCGGCGACGACCTGCGCATAGACATCGCGTTTGAACGGTACAATCCGGTCTGCCAACTCGCCAGCGGGCAGCCATTGCCATTGCGAAAATTCCGGGTGTTCGGTTTCGATGTTGATATCCGCGTCGGTCCCGTGGAACGTCAGGCGAAACCATTTCTGTTTTTGGCCACGATATTTGCCGCCCCAAATCTGGGGGATCATTTCCAATGGCAGGTCATAGGCCACCCAATCCGCCGTTTCGGAATCAATATCCACCAAATCAGGCGTAACGCCGGTTTCCTCGGTCAATTCGCGCAGGGCTGCATCACGCGGGGTTTCGCCCGCATCGATGCCACCTTGGGGCATTTGCCATGCGTCTGAATTGTTGTCCAAGCGCTGGGCCACGAAAACGTGACCCGACGCATTGACCAACATGATGCCCACGTTTTCACGATAGGGCAGTGTATCGATATTGATCTGGCCCATTATTTCGCCATCTCGATTGCGGACAAACCTTTCAGAATATCAATGGCATAGGCCAGCTGATAATCTTCGTCGCGTAGCTTTGCGCTTTCTTCGGCCTTGGCACGGTCCTCTTCGATTTGGCGGATCTCATCTTCGCTTAGGCTGTCATTTGACAACGACCCGCGCAGATCAGCTTCGGAACGGGTGGGGCGATCGTCTTCGTCCTCAGGCTCGACCGAGCGGCGGGGCTGTTTGACGATGATGTCAGGCGACACGCCCAGATTTTGGATTGACCGGCCCGATGGCGTGTAATAGCGCGCCGTCGTCAACCGCATTGCACCGCTGCCGCGCAGTGGCATGACGGTTTGGACCGATCCTTTGCCGAAACTTTTGGTGCCCACAACAATCGCGCGGCGATGGTCCTGCAATGCGCCGGCCACGATTTCGGATGCAGATGCGGACCCGCCGTTAATCAACACGACGATCGGTTTGCCATCAATCAGATCGCCCGCCTTGGCGTTGAACCGTTCGCCATCGTTGGGATCACGACCACGGGTGGATACGATTTCACCCTTTTCAAGGAATGCGTCGGATACACGGATCGCTTGGGTCAACAATCCGCCGGGATTGTTGCGCAGATCCAAAACAACGCCATTGATGTTGTCGATGCCGCCGGCCGCTTCGATTTGTTCGGCCAACCCGTCTGCCATATTGTCATAGGTGTTGTCGTTAAATGTGGTGACACGCAAGACAACTGTTTCACCTTCGGAGCGGGCACGCGCCGCGGTCAGTTGGATGGTGTCGCGGATGATTGAAACATCAAACGGCTCGGTTTCGCCTTCGCGTACGACTGTGATGATAATTTCGGACCCGACTGGCCCGCGCATGCGATCGACAGCTTCGTTCAAAGTTAGGCCAAGCACGCTTTCGCCATCAACATGGGTGATGAAATCACCAGCCTCGATGCCGGCGGCATCGGCGGGCGTGTCGTCAATGGGGGACACCACTTTGACATAGCCTTCTTCTTGGGTGACCTCAATGCCCAGTCCACCAAATTCGCCACGGGTCTGTGTCCGCATATCGGCCGCATCATCGGGCGATAGATAGCTGGAATGCGGATCCAATGATGTCAGCATACCATTGATGGCTGCTTCGATCAGGTCGCTTGCGTCAACTTCTTCTACGTATTCAGAACGAATGCGATCAAAGATACTGCCAAATAAATCAAGCTGCTGATATACGTTATCTTTGTTTGCCTTTTCTTGAGCTAATAGCGGACCAGCCATTTGTGTGGCGGCGCCTAGTCCGACCAGACATCCAAAGCCGGTTGCCAGAATGATTTTCTTGATCATTTTTTATCTCCTATGCGGAACCACTCGGTGGGGTCCTGCGGTTCTTGGTCTTGGCGAATTTCAATGTAAAGGGTTTCTGAACGGATTGTCCCCATATTTTCTGCAGTTTGATCTAAGATTGCGTCAATTGTTTGCGAATTTCCACCCATCATTCCAATTGGGCTGCCCGCTGGGACAACTTGCCCAATTTCACCAAAGGCCTGTGCAAGGCCTGCAATAATAAATAGGACGCCCGTTTGCGGTTCCAATATTGTGACCAAACCATAATCCAATAAAGGGCCGCGATAGCGAATTGTTGCAGCCGTTGGGGATGTGACAATCGCTTGGGCGGGTGTTGCAACAATCACGCCAGGACGTACAATCCCCGCAGCGTCGGGTTCGTTGAAATAACGTATGACCCGACCGGGGACTGGCAATGGCAGCGAACCTTTGCGATCCAGGATCGAGGGCAAGCTGTTTTGCGCCATGTCCACGGCGATCAGGTCTAAGCCTTGGGCAAAAATGGCCAAGGTATCAGAGGCCGCAAGCAAGATTTCCGTTTGCTTTGGGTCCGCGGTAAAGCGTTTGGGCAAATCTGTTCTGTCAGTAATGGCGCGTGTCAATTCCGTGCGCGCCGTTTGCAATTGGGATAGCCCATCGGTGAGGTCCTGAAAAATTTGCGCCTGTAAATCATTCAGATAGACCAAAGTTTCCATTTCTGATCGCAGCCTGTCGACCTTGGCGCGCAGTGCGGGAATGATGTCTGCGACCAACATGGATGCGCGCGCCGTGGTCAAGGGGCCGTCGGGATGCAGGATTTGTGTCTGAACAGGTGCTTTGTCGATGGTCAGTAACACGCCAAGCAGGCGGGCATAGGTGTCCTCTTGTGCGTCCAAACGGTTTTGTAGGCCAGATTTTTGCGTGGTTACATTGCGCAGGCTGTCGCGAAGAATGGCCAAGCCCTGTTCAAAGCTGGTGATCGTTTCCGTCAAGGCGCGCACGCGATCCTTGGCGGATTTGGATTTTTCCAGCGCGATTTGCGCCTGTGCCACATTCTGCGCAGCCTGTTGTGCCTGCTGCGCAAGTTGTTCCAAGGTTTGCGCGGACCCAGGTGTTGTCACAACACCATAGCACAATAACAGTGCAAAGAGGCTACGCATCAGGTGGGTCATAACACTAACAAACTGTTCCCTGTCATTTCATCGGGTTTTTCCAGCCCCATCAGCTGCAACAGGGTCGGGGCCAAATCGGCCAATCGTCCGCCATTGCGCAATGTTGCCCCATCGGGCCCGCCAAACAGGATGACGGGGACCAAATTGGTGGTATGCGCCGTATGGGGCCCGCCCGTTTCGGGGTCGGTCATGGTTTCGCAATTTCCGTGGTCCGCCGTGACGATCATTGCACCGCCTGCGTCCCGCAGGGCGGTAATGACCTGTCCCAAACCTTGGTCAACGGCTTCGCAGGCGCGCATGGCCGCGTCTAGATCACCGGTATGGCCAACCATATCTGGATTGGCATAGTTGGTGACGATCAGGTCATAGCCCTTGTGAATGGCTGTGACAAATTCTTGGGTGACTTCGGGTGCGGACATTTCGGGTTGCAGATCATATGTGGCCACGGCCGGCGATTTCGGCATGGCGCGGTCTTCGCCCTGTTCGGGGGTTTCTTTGCCACCGTTCAGGAAAAATGTCACATGGGGATATTTTTCGGTTTCCGCCAAACGGAATTGGGTTTTGCCCTGTTTGGCGACCCATTCCCCCAAGGTATTTACGATTTTTTGTTTGGGATAGCAGGTGGTCATATAGGCATTGTGATCCGTCGAATATTCCACCATGCCCAGCAGTGCGGCCCAATCTGGGCGGGTGCCTGTGTCAAAATCGGCAAAGCCTTGTTCCCCAATCGCACGCAGAATTTCACGCGCGCGGTCGGCGCGGAAATTCAGACAGAACAACCCGTCCCCTGATTTTGCGCCTTGGTATCCGTTGATCACAGTGGCGGGGATGAATTCGTCGGTTTTGCCATCCTGATACGATTGTGTGATTGCCGTAATTGCGTCAGGTGCTGTTATCGTTGCCGTGCCATCCACCATCGCATGATAGGCCGTTGAAACGCGTTCCCAACGGTTATCGCGATCCATGGCATAATACCGCCCCGTAACGGTTGCCACAAAAACGCCTTGGGGCAGTCGTTGGACAAGGTCTTGCATATATCCTTGTGCTGAACTTGGCGCGACATCGCGCCCGTCCGTGATTGCGTGCAAAACAGTTGGGATATTCGCATCCGAGAGCGCGCGTAGTGCGGCAAGTACGTGTTCAATATGCCCATGGACACCGCCATCGGACACGACACCCATCACATGAGCTGTGCCGCCCGATTTGCGCAGTGTCGCGATGAAATCTGTCAGTGCGGCATTGGTAAAAAAGCTGCCATCCTCGACCGCAAGGTCGATTTGTCCTAGGTCCATAGCGACCACGCGGCCTGCGCCGATATTTGTATGGCCAACTTCGGAATTGCCCATTTGTCCGCTGGGCAAGCCCACATCACGACCGTGCGTGATCAGGGTCGCATTGGGACATTCTGCCATCAGCTGATCAAAGTTCGGGGTGCGCGCCAAAGCGGGCGCATTTGCGCCCGTTTCATCGCGTTTGCCCCACCCATCAAGGATACAGAGTACAACAGGTTTTCGTGTCATTATGGTGCCTTTGTTCGGATGGTATGTGTTTAGGGCGGATTTTATTTAATCACAAGCGCTGCGCGGGGTGCCGCGTTGCGATGTGAGTATTTTGGCAAAAATGAAAGACCTGTGGGGAGATCAGATCCCCGGGACGAGGGGCACGCCACAAGCGGTTAGAGTTGCAAGAGTTAGTGTGAATAAAATGAATTTGGTCATATTAAGTCCGATCTTTATGTTCTGTGGTAGGGTGATCCGGCCAATATTGTTGAGGCGCGGTAGATTTGTTCGCAAAGCATGACACGCGCCAGCATGTGGGGCCAGACCATTTTTCCAAAAGAGATGGAAAAGTCTGCTTGTGCGCGCAAGTTGGGGTCGATGCCGTCTGCGCCCCCAATGATGATTGCCAAGTCTGAGGTGCCTGTGTCACGCCAGCGGCCCAATTGGTTGGCAAAATCGGGTGAGGAGATCAGCTGGCCGCGTTCATCAAGGGTGCAAAGTTTTGCGCCCTTGGGGATTGCGCGTTTTAGCAGTTCGGCCTCGGCTGTCATGCCGAGGTTTTTTTTGTCTTCGACTTCGATAATTTGAGCAGGGGCGAACCCCAAGTTGCGACCTGATTTATTAAACCGGTCAAGGTAATCAGATAATAAATCAAGTTCCGGACCGCGTCTGAGGCGGCCCACAGCACATATGGTGATACGCATTTTATTGGGTTATGCTTGGCTTTGCGGTAGCCACATTTTTTCCAACTGATAAAATTCGCGAACCTCGGGGCGGAAAATATGGACGATGACGTCGCCCGTATCAATCAAAACCCAATCACCTGTTTCTTTGCCCTCGACTTTGCAAAGTCTGGCGTGATCTTGTTTCAAACGATCTGCCAGTTTTTCGGCGATGGATGAAACCTGGCGTGATGAACGTCCGGAGGCGATAACCATATAATCGCCAATAGATGATTTTCCGCGCAGGTCGATTTGCACGACCTCTTCGGCTTTGTCATCGTCAAGGGATTTCAAGATTACGGCCAGCAGTTCTTCGCTGGTGATTTTTGTCGTTCCGCCCGTCATTGTGGGCGAAGGTTTGTCAACAGCTGTGGCTGATATTTGACTAGGTGTCAGGACTCTGTCCTCCTTGACTAGCGCGCTGACGGCCCCAGCGCTGGGCGTGGCTTAAGTATAGCAGTAGAGCACTTAGGTCTCAATCCTTGGTGTGTCAATCGGATAACTGGGGTGTGGCGTTTAGGATACGCACTTCGCTTTGGGGGAATGGGATGGTGATGTTGTGGGATTGGAACGCGTCCCATAGGGCCAGATAGACATCGCCGCGGATGTTTGTCAGGCCGGATGTGGGGTCTTTGATCCAGAACCGCAGGACATAATCCACCGAACTGTTTCCGAAATTTACGATGTGGCACACGGGTTTGCGATCGCCCAAGACGCGCGGGACGGTTAGGGCGGCGTTTATCGCGATGGTGCGAACCTGATGGGGGTCGTCGCCGTAGGCCGTGCCAAAATGCAAGTCAAGGCGGACAAAATCGTTGGAATGGGACCAGTTGACCACCTGACCCGTGATCAGATCTTCGTTCGGGATCAGGTATTCACGGCCATCGCGGGTGACCACGGACACATAGCGCGCGCCCAATGATTCGATCCAACCGAATGTATCGCCCAGGCTGATCACGTCCCCCGGTTTGATGGATTTATCCAGCAAAATGATGATGCCCGAGACAAGGTTTGATACCACTTTCTGCAGACCAAAACCAAGGCCCACACCGATAGCACCTGACAGCACGGCCAGACCTGTCAGGTCAAAGCCAACCGATTTCAGGCCCAAGAAAAACGCAGCACCATACAGGACGACCTGCAGGAATTTGATCACCAAGACCTGCATAGATGGCGAAATATCGCTGTTAGATTTGATTTTCGCGGTGCTGGTGGTCGCGATGAATTTTGCCGCAACAAACAGGCATGTGATGCTAAAGGCGCCCTGCGCCAGCAGCCACAGCGACAACCGGGTGTCGCCAATGGTCAGTGCCGCACTGTCAAGCAGCGCGATGGTGTCGTCGGTCAGGTTCAGCACCGATAGGGTGATCCAGATCCAGCCCAGATAGCGGATCAAGGATCGCAAAAACCCATTGCCAATCATACGGGTCAGGATCGCGATAGTGACCCAGCCCAGTGACAGTTTTGCAGCAATGCCAATCATATAGGACCGGCTGGGCCATGTCATTTCCTGCATCACCAGATAGGTCGCCCACGCGAGCACTACAAAAACGATCAGCGTTAATCGATTGCGCAGGGGGGCCAAAATACGCGCACGCCCTGCGATCAGGGTATCAATTCTGGGCCCCATCACGCGGGCCAACACCCAAGCAGCCAGCGCAATCGCCACGATAATGCCAACCTGATAGGCATTCCAAGGGCGCAATAATCCTGTCGCGAAATACAACGCCTGATCATACAGGCCCAGCGCAATGTCGCCAGTGTTTTGCGCGCCATCGGGCGCGGTTTGTGTCGTATCTGTCATATGATGTTCCCCTGACCTGACCACTACAGTACTGCGAACGCATGATTGGATCAATTCAGGAAATAGGCGGTGGAAATATTCCTTGCAATCAAAAAAAGAATCACTGTTTATTGTGAATTAATTAATGTAAAACAATAAATAATTATTGATGGGGATATAGTATGGAAAGAAAGGTAAAATTGGCCTCGACGGTTTTGGCGGTATGTGTGTCGACATTCATGGTCTATTGGCTGGTGAATTTGATTTTGACTGTTACCCCTTATGTTGTTGGGGATATGATTTATAAGACCACGACAGTGCATGACATAGATGGGCGGCTGCACAATGTATATGTCGTGCATCCTGAAGTAACAGTATCTGTCTGGCAACGGTTGCTTTATGGCGTGGCATGGCTGTCTGTTATTCTTTCGTCATTGGTCGCGTTTTATTATGCTGTGAAACTGTTGTATAAATTTCGGGTGGGTGAATATTTTACGCTGGTCACGACGCGATATCTGCGAAACATGGGTTTTGCTGTGATGGCGGCCATGATTGGCGACACCCTTTTGCCCAGTCTGGCGCGTATGATCCTGAGCGCGCGAAATCCTGATGGGATGTTTGGGCCACGCTATTTTTATGATCCCGGCTATATTTCGCTGTTCTTGGCTGGGTTTGGCTTTGCCATTATCGGTTGGGTGTTTCACGAGGCCCGTAAAATTCAGATCGAAAATCAGGAATTTGTGTAATGGCCATTGTTGTACGTTTGGACGTTATGTTGGCCACACGCAAAATGAAATCGCGCGAATTGGCGGAAAGGATTGGCATCACCGAACAAAACCTGAGCCTACTGAAAAGCGGCAAGGTCAAAGGCATCCGTTTTGACACCCTGTCTGCCATTTGCCGTGAATTGGAATGCCAGCCCGCGGATTTATTGGAATACACAGAATAACGCACCCACAGAGATGGCCCCATGCAACAATACTTGAAGCGCGGGCCATTTCGTCGTATGTGGGTATGCATGAAAGCCCGAGTCTTTACCATTGATGATCGCACACGACTGCCTTGGCGGTTTTTTGGTGCGATGCACACTGTGCTTGCCAGCCTTTGACGCTGGCCCCATTCGGATTCACCAAATTTTCAAAACTCTAGCGGGAGAGGATTAAAAATGACCGCCCCCAAGACCCTTTATGATAAAATCTGGGACGCCCATGTTGTGTCTGAGGACGCAGATGGCACCAGCCTGTTGTACATCGACCGCCATTTGGTTCACGAAGTGACCAGCCCCCAAGCGTTCGAAGGATTGCGCATGGCGGGCCGCCAAGTGCGCGCGCCTGAAAAAACCATCGCTGTGCCGGATCACAACGTGCCGACCACACTGGACCGCGCATCCGGCGTGATCGAAAACGAAGAAAGCCGTATCCAAGTCGAAGCACTGGACAAAAATGCGCGTGATTTCGGTGTTCATTATTACCCCGTGTCTGACGTGCGTCAGGGGATCGTGCATATCGTTGGCCCAGAACAGGGTTGGACATTGCCCGGTATGACCGTTGTCTGTGGTGACAGCCACACCGCGACGCATGGCGCATTCGGCTCGCTGGCCCATGGTATCGGCACGTCTGAGGTGGAACACGTGCTGGCCACGCAAACCTTGATCCAGAAGAAATCCAAAAACATGAAGGTGGAAATCACCGGCAAATTGCGCCCAGGTGTGACCGCCAAGGACATCACATTGTCCGTTATCGGTGCCACAGGGACCGCAGGCGGCACAGGCTATGTCATCGAATATTGCGGCGAAGCGATCCGCGATCTGTCGATGGAGGGTCGCATGACCGTCTGTAACATGGCCATCGAAGGCGGCGCGCGCGCTGGCCTGATCGCGCCAGATGAAAAGACGTTCGAATACTGCAAAGGTCGCCCACACGCCCCCAAAGGCGCCGCATGGGAAGCCGCTGTTGCATATTGGAAAACCCTGTTCACCGACGAAGGTGCGCATTTCGACAAGGTCATCACAATCGCAGGCGAAGATATCGCCCCCGTTGTGACATGGGGCACATCGCCCGAGGATGTGTTGCCGATCACCGCAACCGTTCCCGCACCTGAGGATTTCAAAGGTGGCAAGGTTGAGGCCGCAAAACGCGCCTTGGATTACATGGGCCTGACGGCGGGTCAAAAACTGACCGATATCGAAATTGATACCGTGTTCATCGGATCCTGCACCAACGGCCGCATCGAAGATTTGCGCGCTGCTGCGGAAATCCTGAAAGGCAAGAAAGTCAAAGACGGCATGCGTGCCATGGTCGTTCCTGGGTCTGGTCTGGTTCGTGCCCAAGCCGAAGAAGAAGGCCTGGCCGACATCTTTAAGGACGCAGGTTTCGAATGGCGTATGGCGGGATGTTCTATGTGTTTGGCGATGAACCCAGATCAGCTGGCCGAAGGTGAACGCTGCGCATCCACATCCAACCGCAATTTCGAAGGCCGCCAAGGGTACAAAGGGCGCACGCACCTTGTGTCCCCCGCCATGGCCGCAGCTGCTGCAATCACCGGCAAACTGACCGACGTACGGGAGATGATGTAATGGAAAAATTCCAAAAACTAAGCGGTATCGCCGCGCCGATGCCTTTGGTTAATATCGATACGGATATGATCATCCCCAAGGTATTTTTGAAAACGATCAAGCGGTCGGGCTTGGGTGTCAACCTGTTTGACGAAATGCGCTATGACCGTCAGGGCAATGAAATTCCTGATTTCGTGTTGAACAAACCACAGTATCGCGATGCACAGATTTTGGTTGCGGGCGATAACTTTGGCTGTGGGTCGTCACGCGAACATGCGCCTTGGGCGATTGCGGATTTCGGCATCAAATGTGTGATTTCGACATCATTCGCCGATATCTTTTTCAACAACTGTTTCAAAAATGGCATCCTGCCAATCGTCCTGCCCCAAGAACAGGTCGATATGTTGATGAAAGACGCCGAAAAAGGCGCAAATGCGCGTATGGAAGTGGATTTGGAAGAACAGACCATCACCACATCCGATGGCGAGGTGATCAAATTCGACGTCGATGCGTTCAAAAAACATTGTTTGCTGAACGGTTTGGACGATATCGGTCTGACCATGGAAAAGGCAACTGCCATCGACGCATACGAAGAGCGTGCGAAACAATCCTTTCCTTGGGCCTAATCATACCCAAGGCCGGAACAAAAAAATGGGTAGCCGCGGGGCTGCCCATTTTCGTTTGATGATGCAGGTGTGCTGATTATTCAGCGGCCGCAATTTTTTCGCGTTTGCTGTCCCGATACAGCGCCTTGGCCAAGGCGATGCACCGCCTTTCAATCGAATTCGGTTTTTGCACGGTATTTTATCGGTGTATTGTGTGGCAGGCGTATTTGAGGATTTCATATTTGGATCAGGGACCAGCAACCTTGGTCAATTCTCTATGTTTTTGGGCCGTATATTGGATTTTACCGGATCCCCCATTGATATGCTGATGATGAGCATACCAAGCGATCTGCCCAAGCCCGTTTATCAATCGATACGCGCCGCAGGGGGTGTTACCCTTGGACTGTCGTTGGTCAGTATTTTGGCGTTTTGGGCCTATATCAAAACCACCAATTGGCCCGTTGCGCGGGGGCAATTTAATGTTTGGGTCAATTTGCCAATGATGGATCCCACGCGTGGGAAAGATTTGGCAAAACGCATGCGCCGTCGTGCGCAGATTAACATCAGGTTGGGTATGGTGTGTTTATTCGCTGTTTTGATTTTGTTCAAAACGGTATCGCTGATTTTTGGAAATACTTTGTTTCAGGATCTGATCGTCTTGATTTGGATCATCATTCTGTGGGGCGGGATTCCCACAACGATGATTATGCGCGGTCTAGCCATGGCGCGTTTGGCAACTGAGATTGAAAAAAACAAATGCAAGGTGCAACAAAATCGGACTTGCAGGCGGCCTAGTTGCGTTGCTTTCTTGACCATCTGCGCACAAATGGTTAGGCCAGTGTCCAAGGATTCAAACCCAAGGACAGCAAGATATGAGCAACCCTTCATTATTAATTTTACCCGGTGACGGGATCGGCCCAGAAGTCATGGCAGAAGTACGCAAAGTTATCGGTTGGTATGGCGCCAAGCGCGACCTAAACTTTGACGTGTCAGAGGATTTGGTCGGTGGTTGTGCTTATGACGCACACGGCACGCCACTGCACGACGACACAATGGCCAAAGCACAAGAGGTTGATGCCGTTTTGTTGGGGGCTGTGGGCGGACCGCAGTATGATGATCTGGATTTCAACCTAAAACCAGAACGCGGCCTGTTGCGTCTGCGCAAGGAAATGGACCTGTACGCCAACCTGCGCCCTGCGCAGTGTTTCGATGCGTTGGCAGATTTTTCATCCCTGAAAAAGGATGTGGTTGCAGGTCTGGATGTGATGATCGTGCGCGAACTGACATCCGGTGTTTATTTCGGTGAACCGCGCGGTATTTTCGAAGAGGGCAACGAACGCGTTGGCATCAATACACAGCGTTACACCGAAAGCGAAATCGCACGCGTGGCGCGCAATGCATTTGAAATGGCGCGCCGTCGTAACAACCGCGTCTGTTCGATGGAGAAAGCAAACGTCATGGAATCTGGCGTGTTGTGGCGCCGCGTTGTCGAAGAGGTCCACAAAGCCGAATATTCCGACGTTGAGCTGACACATATGTATGCTGACGCAGGTGCAATGCAGCTGACCCGCTGGCCCAAACAATTCGACGTGATTGTAACGGATAACCTGTTTGGCGATTTGTTGTCTGATTTGGCAGCGATGCTGACAGGGTCATTGGGCATGTTGCCATCTGCATCATTGGGCGCACCCATGGCGAATGGTCGTCCCAAGGCATTGTATGAACCCGTCCATGGATCCGCCCCCGATATCGCAGGCCAGGGCAAAGCAAACCCGATTGCCTGCATTCTGTCGTTTGCAATGGCACTGCGCTACAGCTTTGACCAAGGTGTCGAGGCAGACCGTTTGGAAAAAGCGGTTGAAACCGTGTTGGCGGATGGATTGCGCACAGCTGATTTGCTGGGCCAAGAGGGTGTCGCACCCGTATCTACATCGCAAATGGGCGATGCAATTATCGCGGCCTTGGACGCAAGCCTATAAAATCAATTTGGCAAGGGGTTCAAAATTTCCCCTTGCCAAGCCCCGATCACCTGTGATTGAGCTAACATGTTAGCGGAAACAAATGATCAGGTGTGATATGTCCCCAAATGCCAAAGGTGCGATTTATGCGCTGCTGGGCTTTGCCCTATTCTCGGCGCATGATGTCATTGTAAAATACCTTGGAGGCAATTACTCGACGTTCCAAATCCTGTTTTTTTCGGTGTTGTTTAGTTTTCCGATGGTGCTGACAATGCACCTGCGCGAACGCAGCAGTCAGGATTTAATTCCCAAACATCCGTGGTGGTCAACCCTGCGTGTGCTGGCGACGGTGATCACCGGTATTTCGGCATTTTATGCCTTTTCTGTGCTACCTATGGCGCAGGTCTATGCGTTTTTGTTTTGTATGCCATTGGTCATCACTGTGTTGTCGATCCCCATTCTGGGCGAAAAGGTGGGGATTCACCGTGGCGGTGCCGTCATTGTCGGGTTGATCGGCGTGATGATCGTTCTGCGTCCTGGATCGACCGAATTTACCCTAGGCCATATCGCGGCGCTAACGGCGGCGATGTTTGGTGGCTTGGGATCATTGATCGTGCGCAAAATTGGCAAGGATGAACGCAATATTGTGTTGTTGTTATACCCAATGTTTGCCAGTTTGTTGTTGATGGGCGCGTTGATGCCACCGTCCTATGTGCCGCTAAAATTGCTGGATCTGGGCGCGCTTGCCTTGATGGCGATTTTGGCATCGACGGCACAGCTGTGCATTATCCTGGCCTATAAATCTGGCGAAGCAGCCGTGGTCGCACCAATGCATTATTCCCAGATGATCTGGGCGATTATTTACGGATTTTTCATTTTCCAAGAATGGCCAGATGCGATGACCCTGATTGGCAGTTTGGTGATTATTGCCAGTGGCAGTTACGTGGTGTTCCGCGAAAGCCGCAAAAAGGTGTCGCAAAACACCCCCGTTTTGCGCAACCGCAGCCGTGCCGATACCGGCACCGTGCCACGCATCAGTTTTTTGGACAAAACGATCAAAAGCTAAGCATTCAAGAACAGATGTAATTTTTGTTCCAGCGTGCAAATTTCGACTGGTTTGGCAATGTAATCATCCATTCCAGATGCAAAACATTTATCGGCATCACCCTTTAACGCATTGGCAGTGATGGCGATGATGGGGGTGCGGTCCAGCCCCTGTTCCAGTTCCGCGCGGCGAATGGCCTGTGACATTTCGAAACCGTCCATAATGGGCATGTGGCAGTCCGATAAAATTACGTCAAATGACCCGTTCTGCCACGTCTTAAATCCATCCTGACCATTTTTAGCAACCAGTGGTTCGTATCCCAGTACCTCTAGCTGTTTGATCAAAACGACCCTGTTGATTTCGTTGTCTTCAACAATCAACAGCCGCTTGCTTTGTCGATGTTCTTTCGTTTCGGTGGGCAGTTTTATGGTTTGCGCGTCGCGGGATGGCTGGCGTGTTTCGTGTGCCCTGCCCGATAAAACCGCCAAAGCGCGGTGCAATTCGGTGGGCAGCATTGGGAACATTTGGATCCGCATGACGTCTGGTTGAATTAACCCCAGACGGTCGGACCGAATATCCGTCATCATAATGAAACGCGGCGTAGGCAGGGCTGCACGGATTTGGTCTTGCCAATCGCTGCACAGGTCATAGTCGGGCGAAAAAAACGCAAAAATACGATCCGGGTCATGACCGATTTGGGATGGTGTCAATGTCTTGTCTGCCTGAATGATCTGCAGATCAATACCATGCTTTGCGAAAAATTCGTCTATGCGTTTGGGCAAAAAACCGTCTTTGTGTGTGACCCAGCCAACACTAAGACCCTGCAGAGATGTAGGTTTTTGATGGGATGCCGCTTCGACAGTACGGATCGGGATTTTGACTTGGACCTTTGTGCCCTGATTTGGGGCGCTTTCAACGTCTATGGTGCCTTGCATTTTGTCGACCAACATGCGCGTTATCACCAACCCTAACCCCGTGCCCGTCACGCGCCGCGTAGATTTATTGTCCGCCTGCATAAAGGGTTGGAACAAATTTTCCAAAACCTCATTTGACATGCCGATCCCATTGTCCGAAATGTAATCAGCAGTTCACCGTCGTTGGGATAATCCACAAAAAAGTAGACTTCGCCCGTGCGGTTGGTCAATTCATGCGCAGAATATTTAATCGAATTCGACAACAGGTTTAACATGATCTGCCGCAGTCGTCCGCTGTCGATCATAATGTGATCGGGAACATCGGGATCGACAAACAAACGGATGCGTACAGCGAACTGATCGGCCATGTTCTGCAGGGTTACGGCGACCTCTTCGATCGTGTTGCGCAAATCGGTGACCACGGGCGACATGTCCAATTTGCCCGCCTCAAGCTTTGAGGCATCTAAAATATCGTCAATAATACGCAATAATGAAAATGCATAATTTCGAACTGTTCCCAGTATTCGGGACTGATCGGCGTTGGGTTGCATTGTTTCCAACACCTCGATCATGCCGATCACGCCATTCATGGGGGTGCGAATTTCATGGGACATATTGGCCAAAAATTCGCCCTTGGCTGTTGCGGCCGCTTCGGCGGTGCGGCGGGCGGACTGCAGGGCGTCTTCGGTTTGGTTGGTGACGCTGGCGAAAAACGCCAATTCGGCAACCAGCAAAACCGCGACTGTTGCTTGCAGGCTATATCGGACGATATCGGGCGAAATGGTTGAATTTACGGGGGCTATTCCGAAAACGGCTTGGGATGCGCTGGTCAGACCGAACAGAACAATTGTCAACCAAGCCAGTGCCGGGACTAATAGGAATGTAATCAGGTAATATTTTTCTGTTTTCCACGAAAATGCCAGGAACGGCAGGCAGATTAGTGGTAAAAACAAAACCTCAACATGTGTGCCCTGTTGCGAAAACATGGATCCCAGAAACAGCGTAATTGTTCCATTGGTCAGCCAAGTCACGCGGGCCAATTTGTGCAAGTTCCATTTGAACAGGACCAGCGTCATCGCATAGGCGGCGGTTACCAAGGCGCAGATGGTAAATGCCGCCATTTCGCCCAGGGCCAGCAAAATCAATGCCCACAGGCTAGCTGCAACGATAATCACATAAACTGCCAACAGACTAACGCGCAGTCTGCGTTGCAAATCCAGATGTCTGGTCTCTGACTCGTACTTCATTCACTACCCTTACCTAGAACAATCCTTTCTTTCCTGCCCCTGCTGGTCAAGTAGAGTTTGCACTGGGTTTGTATCCGCCTTGCATTTCTGCCAAAGTTTTGTGACAAGGTTCACAAAAGGAGTGTTGCCCATGACACACGCCCTGCTCGTGATTGATGTTCAAAACGATTTTTGTCCCGGCGGCCTATTGGCGGTTGCGGATGGGGATCAGGTCGTGCCTGTTATCAATAAAATGATGGGCGCATTCGATTTGGTCGTCGCGACCCAAGATTGGCATCCCGCGGGACACTTATCCTTTGCCTCGGCACATCCGGATCGGGCCGCGTTTGATATGGTGCAGATGCCCTATGGCGATCAGGTGTTGTGGCCTGACCATTGTGTGCAGGGCAGTGATGGTGCGCAATTTCACCCCGATTTGAACGCCGATCCTGCCGCATTGATCATTCGCAAGGGCATGAACCCTGCCATCGATAGTTATTCGGCATTTTTCGAAAATGACCGTAAAACAGCCACAGGGTTGCATGGGTTTTTGCAGTCCCAAGGCGTGGATCAGGTGACCATCGTTGGGCTGGCCACGGATTATTGCGTGAATTATTCGGCACAGGACGCGGCCACGTTGGGCTATCGTGTACGGGTGGATTTATCGGCATGCCGTGCAATTGATTTGAATGGATCGTTACAGGCGGCCTTGGATGATATGGCGGGCTTGGGTGTAGAGGTAATCAATGGTTGATATTGCGACACGGGTGTGGAACCACAAATGGAAAATTGATCCCGTTGTGCGATCCCTGATCGACACCGATTTTTACAAACTGTTGATGTGCCAATCGGTGTTTCGAAATAAACCCGATACCCAAGTATCCTTTAGCCTGATCAACCGGTCGGATAATGTGCGTTTGGCCGAATTGATTGACGAAGGCGAATTGCGCGAACAATTGGATCACATCCGCAGTCTGTCCCTGACCCGCGGCGAAAGCACATGGCTGCGCGGCAACACATTCTATGGCAAACGCCAAATGTTTCGATCCGATTTTATGGAATGGTTCGAAAACATGCGGTTGCCGGATTACCATTTGGAAAAACGCAACGGCCAGTTTGAACTGACCTTTGAAGGGTCATGGCCCGAGGTCATGTTATGGGAAATCCCTGCGCTATCTGTGTTGATGGAATTGCGCGGCAGGGCCGTTTTGAATGACATGGGACGGTTCGAACTACAGGTGCTTTATGCGCGCGCAATGACCAAGCTGTGGGAAAAAATCGAACAGCTGCGCGGTTTGGATCGTCTGAAAATTGCAGATTTTGGCACGCGGCGGCGGCATTCGTACCTGTGGCAGGATTGGTGCGTTCAGGCCATGGTCGAAGGTTTGGGCGATAAATTCGTTGGGACATCCAACTGCCTGATTGCGATGAAACGCGATATCGAAGCGATTGGCACAAACGCCCATGAATTGCCCATGGTTTATTCCGCTTTGGCTGAAACTGATGATGAACTGGCCCAAGCCCCCTATCAGGTTTTGGCTGATTGGCACGAAGAGCACGAAGGCAACCTGCGCATCATTTTGCCCGACACCTATGGATCGGCTGGGTTTTTGCGCAACGCGCCCGATTGGCTGGCCGGTTGGACCGGCATCCGCATCGACAGCGGCGACCCCGCAACAGGGGCCGAGGCGGCAATAAATTGGTGGCGTGAACGGGGCGAAGATCCAACCAAGAAATTGGTCATTTTTTCGGATGGTTTGGATACCCAAGAAATCGAAAAGCTGTACAAACAATTTTTAGGCCGGGTCAAAGTGTCGTTTGGCTGGGGGACCAACCTGACAAACGATTTCCGCGGGCTTGTCCCAGACGGTCGGTTGAATGCATTTTCATTGGTCTGCAAAGCGGTATCTGCCAACGGCAAGCCCACAGTTAAGCTGTCGGACAACCCGAACAAAGCGATGGGGCCAACCGCCGAAATCGCGCGCTATAAACGCGTGTTTGGTGTGGGCGCGCAAACGGCATTTGACGTAAACGTATAGATTAGGACAAATAAATGTATCCATTTTTAAGAATGATCAAAGAATTGGTCGTTCACCGAAACGCACCGCCCCTGTCATTTGGGGATGTGCATGTGTCCCATCATATGTGTTGGCCATGGGATTTGGACCCTTGGATGGAATTGAACAATGGCCGGACGCTAACGCTTTATGATCTGGGTCGCATTCCTTTGGCCAATCGCAGCGGGTTGGTGCGCGTGTTGCGCGAAAACAAATGGGGCATGACCATGGCGGGGGCCTGTGTGCGCTATCGCCGGCGCGTGCGGGCCTTTGATCGGGTAACAATGCGCAGCCGCGCGTTGTGCTGGGATGATCGGTTTGTGTATCTTGAACAATCCATGTGGCGCCCTGACGGGGAATGCGCCAACCATATTGTGTATCGGTCTGCATTTGTTGATAAAAATGGGATCGTGTCACCCAAACGCGTGGCCGATGCCCTGAATTGGCAGGGCGATCCCCCGCCCATTCCAGACTGGATTGCCAATTGGATCGTGGCGGAACAAAAACGCCCCTGGCCGCCGATGCAGGAATAACTTGCCAACCACCAGATTTGCAGGCTTACTACCCATAAGGGAACGAGGAGCCAAAAATATGCGCAAAAAAATCTGGGGTTGGTATATCTATGACTGGGCTTGCCAGCCCTATAACACATTGATGCTGACGTTTATTTTTGGCCCGTTTTTTGCGGCAACGGCAGTGGAATATTACGCATCCCTTGGCCTGTCCGAAGATGCAGCAGACGCACGCGCGCAAACCCTGTGGTCAAATGCATTGACCATTGTGGGGCTGATCATCGGGTTTTCGGCCCCCATTTTGGGCGCGATTGCTGACAGCGCAGGGCGGCGCATGCCGTGGCTGATGGGATTTACCGCCATGTTGATTGCAGGTGGGTTTGCCACGTGGTTTTCGGACCCGAATGGCGGCAATCTGATATTCATGCTGATGGCCTTTTGTTTCGGGTTTATGGGGGCGGAACTGGCCTATATCTTTGCCAACGCGCAGTTGCCTGAAATTGCACAGGGCGATGATGTTGGGTCTGTCTCTGGCTCTGGCTTTGCCTTTGGGTATTTGGGCGGGGTGATCAGCCTGTTGATCGTGCTGCCCCTGTTTGTGGCCCAAGGGGACGGAAAAACCATTTTGGGCATTGATCCGCTGTTCGGATTTGATCCAAGTATGAAAGAGGGCACGCGGTTTACCGGCCCCTTTGTTGCGATGTGGTGCTTGATCTTTGCTATTCCGTATTTCGCATGGATGAACGAAGCAGATCGCCCCAAATCGCGGCCCAGTTTTTCGGTCGCCATGTCGCGCCTGAAATCATCGATTGTCGGATTAAAAAACCGCCACAGTCAGGCGTTTTTTCTGGCGGCATCCATGTTTTACCGTGATGCGATGAATGGGCTTTATACCTTTGGTGGGATCTATGCCACCTTGGTGTTGGATTGGGATATCGTCAAAATCGGCGTCTTTGGCATCGTGGCGGCGATCGGGGCTATGGTGTTCAGTTATCTGGGCGGCAAAATGGATCGCCGTATGGGACCAAAACCGGTGTTATTGGTCACCATTGTGCTGTTGATGGCCGTTTGCGTTGTGATCGTCAGCATGACCAAGGACACCATTTTTGGCGTACATTTGGCCGATGGGTCAACCCTGCCGGATACCATATTCTTTATCTGTGGTGTGTTGATCGGGGGATTGGGCGGCATGCTGCAATCGACCAGCCGCAGCCTGATGGTGCGCCACACGGCCAAGGGGCGCGAAACGCTGGAATTTGGTCTGTATGGCCTGTCGGGGCGGGCCACTGCATTTTTGGCCCCTGCCTTAATCGGGATTGCCACGACCATCACGGGCAGTGCGCGATTGGGCGTATCTCCGCTGATTGGGCTGTTCATCATCGGGTTTATCCTGTTACTCTGGGTCCAACCTAAAGGAGATGCGGACACATGGGAAAATGGTTAATCATCGGTGCTGCGCTGGCGGCGCTGGCATCCTGTACACCGACGGCAAAGACTGTTGACGTCCCCGCGCGGCTAAGTTCGAAAGAGGCGAAATATCTGTTCGGCGCGGCAGAATTGCCCAGCAAACAGCGCCCCGAACCCTTCGGCAGCTATGCCAAGGGGTGCGTTGCCGGTGCGGTGGAATTGCCCGAAACGGGCCCCACATGGCAGGCCATGCGTCTGTCGCGCAACCGCAACTGGGGCCATCCCGAAATGATTGATTTCCTAAAATCCCTGTCGGCCAGGGCCGCAGCGCAACCGGGGTGGGATGGGTTGTATATTGGTGATATTTCCCAACCGCGCGGCGGGCCAATGTTGTCTGGCCACGCCAGCCACCAAATGGGGTTGGATGCAGATATCTGGATGCTACCCCCAACGGATTTGACCCTATCGCGAGAGGCGCGCGAAAATATTTCGTCCATTTCCATGCGACGTTCAAATGGGGCTTATACCAACGATAAATGGACCCGCCAGCACCATGAAATTATCAAAGTGGCCGCATCCGACCCCCGTGTCGCACGGATTTTCGTGTTCCCCGGGGCCAAGGTACAAATGTGCGCCGATGAAACAGGCGACCGCGATTGGCTGCGCAAAGTGCGCCCATGGTGGGGGCACCATTACCATTTCCACGTCCGGATGAAATGCCCTGATGGGGCGGCAGGCTGCGTCAACCAACCGCCACCCCCCGCCGGTGACGGGTGTAAAGGTGCGGAAAAATGGGTCCAAGACATCCTAAACCCACCCAAGCGTGACCCCAACGCGCCGAAACCAAAACCCAAACCGCCCTTGACCTTGGCCCGTTTGCCAAATCAATGCGCGGGTGTTTTGATGTCGGAATAATCATTCCGCTTGCATCGAACGTAATAATGCCCTAAACGCCGCCCGTCCCCGATGGGCGGGGGCCAAGTCTCCGAGCACCTTGAGAAAACGGAATAACATTATGACAAAATTACTACCTGGCGTAATCGCGATGGCTGCCATTGTTGTGGCCTCGAATATTCTGGTTCAGTTTCTGATCCTTGACGGCCTGCTGACATGGGGGGCCTTTACCTATCCTTTCGCATTTTTGGTCACTGACCTGATGAACCGCGTTTATGGTCCTGCTGCGGCGCGTCGCGTTGTATTTGTGGGTTTCATCGTCGGCGTGATTTGTTCGCTGATCGGCAGCCAAATCATGTTGCAGGGGGACGGATACGAATATGCCGCCGTTGCATTGCGTATTGCCGTCGGATCGGGCATCGCATTTCTGACCGCGCAGTTGGTTGATGTGTTTGTGTTTGACAAAATGCGCGGCGGTGCGTGGTGGCGTGCGCCGCTGACATCCACAATCGTTGGATCGGCACTGGATACGGCGTTGTTTTTCACCATCGCTTTCGCGCAGTTTGTGCCGTTCTTTTCCGAAAATGCAAATATGGAAATTTCATGGGCTTGGGACACAATGCCATTGCTAACCTTTGGCGGTGATGCACCGTTGTGGGTATCGCTGGCCTTGGCGGATTGGGGTGTGAAATTGGCAATTGCCTTGATCGCATTGATCCCGTTCCGTGTATTGGCCAACAAATTTTTGACGGCCCCTGCATAAAACATTTTGACATTTTTGGAAACTGTGGCACCATACCTAGTATCGAAACATAGCGAAAGGAGGTGGTCCAGTGTCTAGAGAGGTATTGGAGAGAGGTGTCGGAACAGTTCGGAGGGTGATGGATTAAGGCAGCCCTTAATCTTTGACAATCCAGAATTGGTGGATCCTAACCGACCCACCTCCCGAATTCTCGAAGGGTCGATCGCAATGATCGGCCCTTTTTCGATTTGTGTGGCTTGGAATGGGCCCAGCGTTCCCCTATGATGTGATCATGTTGCGGGTAAATGACACCATTGAAATACACGATTGGGAATTGACCGAACAATTTGTCCGGTCGTCAGGCCCAGGTGGGCAAAACGTGAACAAAGTGTCCAGCGCCGTTGAACTGCGGTTCGAAGCTGCGCGATCCCCGTCTTTGTCCGACCCCATCAAAAATCGTCTACGCCGTATCGCAGGGCAAAAATGGACGAAAGAGGGCACGATTGTCATTTTCTGTGACGAAACGCGCCATCAAATTCGCAATCGTGATATTGCGCGCCAGCGGTTGGTTGAAATGATCCAACGTGCGGCACATAAACCTAAACCGCGGATTGCGACAAAGCCAACGCGTGCATCGCAGCGCCGTCGGGTGGATGCCAAAAAACACCGTGGCGCGATTAAACAAGGGCGCAGTGGCCCCGTTGATTTCGGGGACTAGCGTTTTTTCAGATGCGTTGTGATCAATTTTTCGATTTGCGTCGCGGGCATTGCACCGGATTGGCGAAACACCTCTTTGCCATCGCAGAACCCGATCATGGTGGGTATACCGCGGATCCCTAGTTTTTGTGACACCGCTTGAAATTGTTCGGTGTTTAGCTTGGCCAAGCGCGCTTTGCCCTGCAGTTTGGATGCGGCTTTGCTAAATTCCGGCGCCATGGTCCGGCAGGGCCCACACCAAGGTGCCCAAAAATCCACCACCAACAGTGTGTCGTCTAGGTTTTTTGCCTTGTCCAATACTTGTGGTGTCAGGTCCATTGCCTTGTCTGTCATCAATGCGCTTGCGCATTTGGCGCATTTGGGTTTGCTGGCCAGTTTTTCGTTTGGAACACGATTGCCTTGACCGCATTTCAGGCAGGCCATTTTGACATAATCCATGGTTTCAATCCTTATACATTCGAAAAATAATATATGACTTGACCAGTGGAATACAAGGGATCAGACAACGCTAGATGCGTGAAATTCCGAAATGGTGGCATCATCATATCCCAATTCTGCCAAAATCGCATCCGTATGTTGGCCCAGATCAGGGATCGGATCCATACGTGGTTCTGGCCCAACGCCACCCGGGGGCAGCAATGCGGCCAGCGGTCCGGCGGGGGTATCCACCTGACGCCACCGATTGCGCGCAGCCAATTGCGGGTGGGACCATAGCCCCGCCATATCGTTTATATGGGCGTTTGCAATGCCAGCGGTGTCCAGTTTTTCGATGACCTGATCTGCAGTCAGCTTGGCAAAACAGTCTCGAATTATGATGCTTAGCTCTGATTTATGCGCGGCGCGGTTGCCATTGGTTTTGAACCGGTTGTCCTGTGCCAAACTGGGATCACCCAAGACGTGATCGCAAAACTGTACCCATTCACGTTCGTTTTGCAGCCCCAACATCACATCGCGGCCATCGCCTGCGGGAAAGGGACCATAGGGAAATATCGTCGAATGCGCAGCGCCGGCGCGTTCAGGGGGTGGGGCCCCATCGTGGGCGTAATACATCGGGTATCCCATCCATTCGGTCATTGCCTCAAGCATGGATACGTCGATATTGCAACCTTGGCCCGTTTGCCCCCGCTGGATCAGGGCGGCCAAAATATTGGAATAGGCATACATCCCCGCCGCAATGTCGGCCACGGAAATGCCCGCCTTGACCATGTCATCGGGGGTGCCGGTGACTGATAAAAACCCCGCCTCGGACTGGATCAACAGGTCATAGGCTTTGCGATCCCGATAGGGGCCATTTGCGCCATAGCCTGATATATTACAGGTGATCAGTCGTGGATGGTTGGGGTGTAATTCGGCATAGGATAACCCCATGCGATCCGCCGCACCGGGGGCCAGATTTTGCACCAAAACGTCCGCATTAGACACTAGTTTTTGCAAAACATCGCGGCCTTGGGGTGATTTCAGATCCAGTGTGATGCTTTCCTTGGATCGGTTGATCCAGACGAAATGCGATGCCATCCCTTGGGTGCGGGTGTCATAGCCGCGGGCGAAATCACCGGTCTTGGGGCGTTCGACCTTGATCACGCGCGCGCCCAGATCGGCCAGTTGCCGCGTGGCAAAGGGGGCGGCCACCGCATGTTCCAATGTGACGACGGTAATTCCCTGTAATGGCAGCATGTTAAAACGACCTTGGCAGACCCAAAATATGTTCCGCAACATAAGATAGGATCAAATTGGTGGAAATCGGTGCGACCTGATACAGGCGCGTTTCGCGGAATTTGCGTTCCACGTCATATTCCGCGGCAAAGCCAAAGCCACCGTGGAATTGGATGCAGGCATTTGCCGCCTCCCAACTGGCTTTGGCGGCTAGGTATTTCGCCATATTCGCCTGATCCCCACAGGGCTGGCCGGCGTCAAAGCGGCGACAGGCGTCAAAGCGCATCAGGTTTGCAGCCTCAATTTCAATGAAACTTTCGGCGATGGGGAATTGTACCCCCTGATTTTGCCCAATGGGGCGGCCAAAAACGACCCTATCCTTGGCATATTGGCTGACTTTGTCGATAAACCAATACCCGTCCCCGATACATTCCGCGGCAATCAAGGCACGTTCGGCATTCAACCCATCCAGAATATAGCGGAACCCCATGCCTTCCTCTCCGATCAGGTTTTCGGCGGGAATTTCCAGATTATCGAAAAACAATTCGTTGGTTTCATGGTTGACCATGTTTTCGATCGGTTTCACCGTCATACCATTGCCAATCGCATCGCGCAGATCGACGATGAAAATGGACATGCCCAGTGATTTTTTGGTGACTTGGTCCAGTGGGGTCGTGCGCGCCAGCAGGATCATCAGGTCAGAATGCTGAATACGGCTGATCCAGACCTTTTGCCCATTGATCACATATTTATCGCCCTGCTTAACGGCGGTGGTTTTGATTTTGGTGGTATCGGTGCCTGTGGTCGGTTCGGTCACACCCATGGATTGCAGGCGCAGTTCACCGCTGGCAATTTTGGGCAGATAGTATGATTTCTGCGCGTCCGATCCATGACGCAGCAGGGTGCCCATGTTGTACATTTGTCCGTGACAGGCACCGGAATTGCCGCCAGACCGGTTGATTTCCTCCATAATAATACTGGCCTCGGTCAGACCCAGACCCGATCCACCATATTCTTCGGGGATCAGGGCGGCCATCCATCCATCACGGGTCAATGCATCAACGAATGCCTCGGGGTAGCCGCGGGCGCGGTCAATGTCGCGGTGATATTCGGGGGGAAAGGTTTCGCATAACGCGCGAATGGCATCGCGCAGATCCTGATAATCGTCGGTCATTTAGGTATCCTTAATCGTTGCTTGGCCCTGCATGGCCAGTGCCCCATCATCGCGCGCAATCCACAGGCGATAGGTCCGCGCATCCATTTGTGCGCCGTGAATGATGAAATTATGCGTGTCGAACACAGGCGCCATGGCACGGAATTCGAATGTATCGACCCATGCATCCGTATGTCGGCGCAGCAAATCCATCATTAGCGTTGCCAACAGCGGGCCATGGACGACCAACCCGCCGTATCCTTCGGTGCCGGTGCAGAACGGTTGGTCGTAATGAATGCGATGCCCATTAAACGTCAGCGCAGAATAGCGAAACAGCAGCACGGAATCAGGCGCGATATCACGGGAAAAGTCGGATTTGTCCGGTGCCTGTGCTGGTGTGGGTTGCGGTGCCGCAGCGTCGGGTCGATCGCGATAGACGATATCATGTTGTTCCGAAATGGCGGTGCCAGCCGCGTTGGCCAATTCATGCCCCACGGTGACAAACACCAAATCCCCAGATCGACCCTGTTTATGATCCACTGATTGAACCGTGGATGTTTTGGTCACGTCATCGCCAATGTGCAAAGGGTGATGAAACGTAAACCGGCTGCCCGCCCACATCCGACGTGGCAATGGGACAGGGGGTAAAAACCCACCCAGTGCCGCATGCCCATCATAGCCCGCATCAGATAATTTGAAAATCGGCAGAAAATGCAGCCAATGCCACAGATGGGGCAGCACAGCCCCATCGGCATATGGCGCATCATCGCGGTTTAACGTGGCGGCCAGCGCATTCGATGGAAACCCATGTAATCGTTCGGTATGGGTTTCCGACCGGCCAATCCAAGATTTCATTTGTTCCACGTCCAGCATAATTTATGCCGCTGGATATGTTTCAGCCATAGACGCCCGCGCAGCGAATGTTTTCTGGAACGCAGCCAGCGTGGGGCAATCGGCCTGCCAATTGCGATCGGGATGGCGGAAATCCAGATAATCCAGCGCGCAGGCGACCGCGATTTGGCCCATGTTCAAATCCCCCTGCAGGGCGGCAAAATCGCCACGCTCTAACGCGGCTAGGGCATGGGAAACTTTGCCCCACTGTGCTTCGACCCAGGCGGGGGATCGTTCGGTTTCGGGGCGCAACAGGGCTTCATAGACCATGGAAACGGCCGATTCCATCATGCCGTCTGCCAGTGCCTCAAGCGATAGGACATCATACAACTGATCCGCGGGGTACAGGTTCGATCCTGCCAGTTCGTCCAAATACCGACATATCACACGGCTGTCGATCAACGTGCTGTCGCCATCGCGCAACAGTGCAGGGATTTTGCCCAATGGATTGGCCGCGCGCGCATCGGCGGCCGTATTCAGCGCGTTTGTTGTTACGGGTTGCAGTGCCACGCGGTCTTGCAGACCCGCTTCAAGGCGCAGAACCATCGCTTTGCGGACAAAGGGGGATGTTGGTGAACAAATCAGGGTATGGGACATGGTTGGCTTTCCTTTTTTGCGAAAGCTAGCGCGCAAGCCGCAATAACACAAATGAATTTATGTCTGGCACCGCAATGGTCGCAAAACGGGTCGCAATGGGGCTTGGCAAATGCGGTACTGGGGTGTAGCTTTGGCATGTTCTCAGGGCGGGGTGAAATTCCCCACCGGCGGTTACAGCCCGCGAGCGGCCCGTAAGGGTGTCAGCAGATTTGGTGAAATTCCAAAGCCGACGGTTAAAGTCCGGATGAAAGAGAGCGATCAGTATCAGGCGTTTTGCGTCTGCTCTGTCGTATGCCTTGGGTGACGTGTTGTTAATGCAAGGAGATACGAAATGACACACACCCGTTACGCCTTTGTCAAAGCCAACTGGCATTCCGCAATCGTGGACCAAGCTTTGGCAGGTTTCCTAGAATTGATCCCCGCGGACCAAGTCGACGTGTTCGACGCCCCCGGCGCGTTGGAAATGCCCCTGCTGGCCAAAGATTTGGCCAAAACCGGCAAATATGGCGCGATTGCGTGCTGTGCGCTGGTCGTGGACGGTGGCATTTATCGCCATGATTTCGTGGCACAGGCCGTTGTTGACGGTTTGGTGCGCGTTGGGCTGGACACAGACGTGCCCGTTTTGTCCGTGTCGCTGACACCGCACAGCTATCAAGAAACCGATTTCCACAACACAGCCTTTGCCGCGCATTTCGTCCAAAAAGGCCGCGAAGCCGCAAACGCTGCCCTGCAAGTCGTCAAAACCCGCGCCGCGATTGCAGGCGCGTAATCAGCAACTGGCAAAACGTCGATGTGTGCATCGACGTTTCCGCCCTGCCGAATGGGACGGTACAGACCATAATTTAGATGGGCCTTGGCTGAACCCTTTTGATATCCAGAAATCTGCGGTATGACGGTCCCAGAACATTAAATGGGTTTCGATGGACAATGCGCAGCAGTTAAAACAGCGGGTGGTGGATGCAGCCGCGGACATGGGGTTTGGCCTGTGTCGGATCACGCGGCCGGATGCGATACCGCAGGTACCGGACCGTTTGGCGCAGTTTGTCGATGCGGGCTATCATGGGCAAATGGGGTGGATGGCCGACCGTATGGCGTGGCGGGGCAATCCGGCGGCACTTTGGCCTGATGCGCGCAGTGTCATTATGTTGGCCGAACCCTATACACCCGATCATGACCCGCGTGATATCCTGAACCACCCTGATCAGGCCGCCATTTCCGTTTATGCCCAGAACAAAGATTACCATGACATTGTCAAAAAACGCCTAAAGCGATTGGCGCGTTGGTTGATCGAACAGGCAGGCGGGCAGGTTAAGGTGTTTGTTGATACCGCGCCCGTTGCTGAAAAACCCTTGGGCCAAGCGGCAGGGTTGGGATGGCAGGGCAAACATACCAATCTGGTCAGTCGTGATTTGGGCAATTGGTTCTTTATAGGGTCTGTTTTTACCACGCTTGACCTGACCCCTGACCCGCCCGAGGTGGATCACTGCGGATCCTGCCGTGCCTGTTTGGATGCATGCCCCACTGATGCCTTTGTCGCGCCCTATCAAATGGATGCGCGGCGGTGCATTTCCTATCTGACGATTGAACATCACGGGCCGGTCGATCCCGAGTTGCGGCCGCTTATGGGAAACCGCATTTACGGCTGTGACGATTGTTTGGCGGCCTGTCCGTGGAACAAATTTGCCGTGGCCGCACAGGATATCCGCTACCACGCCCGCGACGATTTAATGGCCCCAAATCTGGCCGAATTGGCCCTGTTGGATGATACCGCATTTCGCGCCAAATTTTCGGGCAGTCCGATCAAACGCATAGGTCGCAATCGGTTCGTGCGCAATGTATTGTACGCGATTGGAAATTCTGGAGATAAAACGCAAATACCCCTGTGTCAGAGCCTGATTTTCGATGATGATCCAACGGTGCGCGATGCAGCCGCATGGGCGCTGCAGCATTTGTCGCAAACAGACGGGACGCAGGGCTGATCCGCCCTATAACCAATACAAAACCTGCGAGGGACAGATGGCATATCTATTGGGGATTGATACGGGCGGCACCTATACGGACGCCGTCATTTTACAAGACGAAGACCGCGTGATCGCATCGGCAAAATCACTGACAACACGTCACGATTTGGCCCAAGGGATCAGCAGCGCCGCGCGCGCCGTTTTGGATCAATCCGGTATTGCTGCCGCTGATATTTCGCTGGCATCCCTGTCGACAACGCTGGCCACAAATGCCCTGGTCGAAGGCCAAGGCGGGCGCGTTGCGCTGGTCTATATCGGGTTTGCCGCGGGCGATTTGGACAAGCATGGGTTATCTGATGCCCTGCGCGGTGATCCCGTCATCGAAATGGCGGGGGGACACAGCCATTCAGGAACCGAAATCTGCGCATTAGACACTGATATGTTGCGCGACTGGGTTGCGGGCTGTGCGGATGTATCCGCCTTTGCGGTGGCGTCACAATTTGCCACGCGCAACCCGGCGCATGAACAATTGGCGGTGCAGATCATCCGCGAATTAACGAACAAACCGGTCAGCGCATCGCACCAGTTATCGGCCAAATTAAATGGCCCCAAACGTGCGCTAACGGCGGTTTTGAATGCGCGGTTGATCGGGATGATTGACCGATTGATCGCCCGTGCGCGGTCCGGCTTGGACGATTTGGGCGTGACGGCCCCGTTAATGGTGGTGCGCGGTGATGGGGCGTTAATGTCATCCGATCAGGCGCGGGAAAAACCGATTGAAACCATATTATCAGGCCCAGCCGCGTCCATCGTTGGGGCGCGTTGGCTGACGCAGGCTGACCACGCATTAGTCTCTGACATTGGGGGAACGACAACAGATGTGGCCGTTCTGCGCGATGGTCGCCCCGCGATTGACCCCCAAGGCGCCCAAGTGGGCCAGTTTCGCACCATGGTCGAGGCGGTCGCCATGCGCACCACCGGTCTGGGCGGCGATAGCGAAGTGCATTTCCGCGTGGACGGGTTGCAAGGTGGCGTCACATTGGGGCCGAAACGGGTGTTGCCCGTGTCGCTGGCCGCGCAAATCGCGCCCGATGTGGTGCATCACGCGCTGGATGCGCAATTACGGTCCGTTTTGCCCGGTGACTATGACGGGAAATTCGTCCGCAAACTGGGTGTGTTCGATGCGGGCGGTTTGAATGACCGTGATCAGACAGTGTTTGATCGGATCACGGATGATATTCAGCCCCTAGGCGATGTGGTCAAAACCCGTTTGGATCAACAGGCGATCACGCGTTTGGTGTCGCGCGGGATTGTGCAGGTGTCGGGGCTGACGCCATCGGACGCTTCGCATGTTTTGGGGACTTTGTCCGACTGGGACAGTGATGCCGCGGCCAAGGCAATGATGCTGTTTGGCCGCCGCCGTACGGGTGCGGGCGACATGTTGGCAAACGACCCCGAAAAAATGGCGCAAATCATTGTTGATCAGCTAACGCATCAAACCGCTTTGGCCTTGTTAGAGACTGTTTTCGCAGAGGATGGTGCATTTGACGCGGCCCCTGATGTTTTGGCGCGCAGCACCTTGATGCAGTTGGGTCTGCGCCAACATCGTGGGTTGGTGAAACTGGATACGGGGATAAATGTGCCGGTGGTTGGGTTGGGGGCCTCGGCGCCCAACTATTATCCTGCGGTGGGGGAATTGGTGAATTGTGATATGATCCTGCCAGAACATGCGGGCGTGGCCAATGCGATCGGGGCCGTTGTGGGTCGCATTGTGATCCGCCAATCAGGGCAAATCACCGCGCCCAGCGAAGGCAAATTTCGCGTGCATTTACCCACTGGCCCGCAGGATTTCGGCAATTTCGATGCAGCCTATGACTGTTTGGTCACCCACCTGAAAACGGTAACATTGGATCATGCCACATCCGCTGGCGCCCAAGATATTCAAACCGACATCACCCAAGATATCCGCCAAGCCGCCGTCGAGGCGCGCGAAATTTTCGTAGAGGCCACGATCACCGTCCAAGCATCAGGCCGCGCGCGCATCGCAACCTAGGTCGGTTGGCCCTTAATTTTTGCAGCCTGACGCGCACCCAGAAAGCGGCAGACCAAAAAAACAGCACGATTGCACGGGGGAAAACCTGCTGTGTTTTGGCGTGCGATACGGGCCGATTGGCTGGCTATTTTTTCTGCAATGCGCTTTGCAATAAATCGCCCAAGCTGCCCTGCGATTTCCCGCTGTTTTGCGGTTTTTGTTTTTGGGGGCGGCTGTGGGCGTTGCGCCCGCCAGATTTCATGTCGGGGCTGGCGGGGTCATCGGGGGTGCGTTTCATCGACAACCCAATGCGTTTGCGGGGTACGTCCACTTCGGTCACGCGGACGCGGACGATGTCGCCTGCTTTGACAATGTCATGGGGGTCCTTGACGAAACGGTCGGCCAGTTGGGACACATGCACCAATCCATCCTGATGCACCCCGATATCGACAAAGGCACCAAAGGCCGCCACATTGGTCACGGTCCCCTCTAGGGACATGCCCACCTTTAGGTCGGTGATTTCATTGACGCCCTCGGCAAAGCTGGCGGTTTTGAATTCGGGTCGCGGGTCGCGACCGGGTTTTTCCAATTCGGCCACGATATCGCGCAATGTGGGCAGGCCGAATGTGTCATCCGCAAAATCAGACAAATTTAACCGTGCCAACGACCCTGATTGGGTCTGGGCCGATTTTACATCAATCCCAATGGCGCGCAGCATATCGCGTGCCTTGCCATAGGCTTCGGGGTGAACGGCCGAGGCATCTAGCGGTTCGGGCCCATCGGTGACGCGCAAAAATCCGGCGCATTGTTCAAATACCTTGGGGCCAAGGCGTGCGACCTGCAACAAATCGCGGCGTGTGTTGAATGCCCCATGCGTTTCGCGGTGCGATACAATCGTTTCCGCCAAAACAGGACCAATACCAGCGACCCGCGCCAACAGCGGGGCCGAGGCGGTATTCAAGGCAACACCCACGGCGTTCACCGCATCCTCAATCACGGCATCCAGACGGCGGCCCAATTTGGATTGATCGACGTCATGTTGGTATTGCCCCACGCCAATGGATTTGGGTTCAATTTTCACCAATTCCGCCAAGGGGTCCTGCAAACGCCGCGCGATGGACACGGCCCCGCGTAGGGATACATCCAATTCGGGCAATTCCGCCGATGCCAAGGCGGATGCGGAATACACCGATGCGCCGGCTTCGGACACGATAACTTTGGTGGGTTTTTTGCGATCTGCGGGCATTTGGGCCAGCAAATCCGCCACCAGTTTTTCGGTTTCACGGCTGGCTGTACCATTGCCGATGGCAATCAAATCGACGTTGTGGCGCAGGATCAATGCGCCCAATGTGGCCATGGATCCTGACACATCATTTTTGGGTTGAAACGGATAAATGGTTGCGGTGTCCAACACCTTGCCCGTTCCATCCACGGCGGCCACCTTGACCCCCGTGCGAATGCCCGGATCCAATCCCAATGTGGCACGGTTGCCCGCGGGGGCGGCCAGCAACAAATCCTTTAGGTTACGGCCAAATACGGTGATCGCCTCTTCTTCGGCGCGTTCGCGCAGTTCGACCAAGATGTCAATCGACAGCGAATTTGACAATTTGACCCGCCATGCCCAAGTGGCCACAGTTTTCAGCCAGCGATCAGCCGCGCCGTCGGCCAACTGACCGGCCAAGGCCTGTGCAACCATCATTTCCGCACGCGATGTCCCGCGCGGTGCATCGGGTTCAACCGCCAGATCCAGTGTTAACACCCCTTCGTTTCGGCCACGAAACATGGCCAAGGCGCGGTGGCCTGCGACCTTGGATACGGCTTCGGAATGGTCGAAATAGTCGGAAAATTTCTGACCCTTGGTTTCTTGGCCTTCGATCACTTTGGATACCAAAACGCCGTTTGTGCGCATATGATCGCGCAGACGCGCCAGCAGATCGGCGTTTTCTGACACGGTTTCGGTCAAGATATCACGCGCACCGTTCAGCGCCGTTTTGGTGTCGGGCACGTCCGCGGTGATATAGGATTGGGCCATGGTTTCGGGATCACAGGTGCGATCCGCCAAAATGGCCAATGCCAATGGTTCCAGCCCCAATTCCCGCGCAATCATCGCCTTGGTCCGGCGTTTGGGTTTAAAGGGCAGATAAATATCCTCAAGCTCGGCTTTGGTGGTGGCTTGGGCCAGTTTACGGGTCAGATCATCGGTAATTTTGCCCTGTTCGGTGATGGATTTCACAATCACATCGCGCCGTGCATCCAATTCGCGCAGATAGGTCAGGCGTTCGGATAAATCACGCAGTTGTGTATCATCCAGCCCGCCGGTCGCCTCTTTGCGGTAGCGCGCGATAAAGGGAACGGTCGAACCTTGGTCCAATAATGAAACAGCTGCTGTGACTTGGTCAACGGATGCGTTGATTTCGTTGGCAATTGAGCGAAAAATTTGTGCTGACATTTTGTGGGCCTTGTCTGACGGAAATGTGGTCCTGTCAGATCAAACTGCGCGCACGTTTGCAACCGAAAATTTGTCGCTTGGCCGCAGGTGGATGTTGGTTGGTGGGGGCCACTATGACGACGATGGGCCATTTTAGACATGAAAAAACCACCCCCAAGGGGATGGTTTTTACTGATGATTTGTTTCGGCTTGATCTTAGGCGTCAAAAACCAGTGGTTTGACCTGTTGGAACAAACCAGTCGCGTTCAAATCAGCCACAATTTCGGGGCGGATTGCTGCATCAAGATACAGCAGCGCAATGGCTTCGCCGCCAGCGGCCGCGCGACCCAGAGTAAAGTTCGCGATATTGACACCATGTGTGCCCATGGTTGCCCCCAACGTCCCGATGATGCCTGGGACGTCTTCGTTTGTGGTGTAAAGCATATGCGCGCCCACTTCGGCGTCGATGTTGATGCCCTTGATCTGGATAAACCGTGGCTTGCCATCGCTGAACACGGTACCCGCGATGGATCGTTCGCGTTTGCCAGTGACAACCGTGACCTTGATGTATCCTTCGAACGCGCCGGATTTATCCTGATTGGTGGTGGAAATTTTCACGCCGCGTTCCTTGGCGATTACGGGGGCGGAGACCATGTTTACGTCTGGATTTGCTTTCTTCATGATGCCGGCGATGACGGAACAATTCAGCGCGTCCAAGTTCATTTGTGACGCAGATCCGTCATAAAGAATGTTGATCGCCTCAATGGGTTCGTCGGTCATTTGGCCGATGAAATTGCCCAAATGATCGGCCAATTTGACCCATGGGCCCATAACTTTGGCCTCTTCTGCGGTCATGGATGGCATGTTCAGCGCGTTTTCGACGGCCCCATCCAGCAGATAGTTGGACATTTGTTCGGCCACTTGCAGGGCCACATTTTCCTGCGCCTCGGTTGTGGCAGCACCTAGGTGGGGGGTGCAGACCACGTTGGGCAGGTTGAACAATGGGTTTTCTGTCGCGGGTTCTTGGGAAAACACGTCGAATGCGGCACCCGCGACGTGACCCGATTGTAGCATGTCAGCCAGCGCCTGTTCATCGACCAACCCACCACGGGCACAGTTGATGATCCGAACGCCGCGTTTGGTTTTGGCCAGATTTTCACGGCTAAGGATGTTGCGGGTGCCATCGGTCAGCGGCACGTGCAATGTGATGAAATCTGCACGTTTCAGCAGGTCATCCAATTCGACCTTTTCCACGCCCATTTTGTCGGCTTTGTCTTGGCCCAAGAACGGGTCAAAGGCGATGACCTTCATTTTCAGTCCGCGGGCACGGTCGCAAACGATGCCACCGATATTGCCTGCGCCAATCACGCCCAGTGTTTTGCCGGTTAATTCCACACCCATGAATTTGGATTTTTCCCATTTGCCGGCATGTGTTGATGCGCTGGCTTCGGGGATTTGGCGGGCAACGGCGAACATCATGGCGATGGCATGTTCTGCGGTTGTGATCATATTGCCAAAGGGCGTGTTCATGACGATCACGCCTTTTTTCGATGCGGCGTCTTTGTCGACGTTATCGGTGCCGATACCTGCGCGGCCCACCACTTTCAGGTTGGTGGCGGCCTCAAGGATTTTTGGGGTGACTTTGGTCGCTGAGCGGATGGCCAAGCCGTCATATTGGCCGATGACTTCGGCCAGTTTGTCTTTGTCTTTGCCAAGATCGGGCATGAAATCGACGTCGATACCACGGTCGCGGAAAATTTGGACGGCTGTTTCGCTGAGCTTATCAGATACAAGTACTTTGGGTGCCATTTTATGGATCCTTACAAGAATTAGGGGGAAGCCACCGCCCACCCATCGAAGATGGGCGGTGGCTGCTGGTCGCTGCGCGCCAGCGGAGATATTTGTTAGGCTTGGTTTTCGATTTCGGCGTGGAACGCGTATTCCAGCCATGGCAACATCGCCTGAATATCGGCTGTGTCCACCGTGCCACCGCACCAAATCCGTAAACCCGCAGGGGCATCACGATAGGCACCGATGTCATAGGCCACGTTTTCCGTATCCAGCCGTTTGGCCACGGCCTTGGCAAAGGCGGCGCCATCGGTGATGCGATCATCGGTGAATTTCAGGCACACGGATGTGTTCGACCGTGTTGCCGGATCCACCGCCAGATTGTCGATCCAATCGCGTGCATCGCAGAAATCCCAAACCGCCTGTGCATTGGCGTCAGCGCGGGCGATCAGCCCGTTCAGCCCACCCACGTCACGCGCCCAATCTAGTGCGGCCAAGTAATCCTCGACCGCGAGCATGGATGGCGTGTTGATGGTTTCGCCGACAAAGATGCCATCAATCAATTTGCCGCCCTTGGTCATGCGGAAAATTTTCGGCAGGGGCCATGCGGGGGTATAGGTTTCTAGCCGTTCCACAGCGCGGGGCGACAGGACGATCATACCATGCGCCGCTTCGCCGCCCAGTACTTTTTGCCAGCTGAATGTGGTGACGTCCAATTTGTCCCATGGCAAATCCATGGCAAAGGCGGCGGATGTTGCATCACAGATGGTCAGGCCGGCGCGATCCGCGGGGATCACATCGCCCGAGGCCACACGCACGCCCGATGTGGTGCCGTTCCAAGTGAACACGACGTCTGTATCATAATCAATCGCAGCCATGTCCACGATGTGGCCATAGTCGGCGGTTTTCACATCAGCGTCGATTTTCAACTGTTTGACCACATCGGTGACCCAGCCTGCGCCAAAGCTTTCCCATGCGACCATGGTCGCGGGGCGTGCGCCCAGCAGGGACCACATGGCCATTTCAACCGCGCCTGTATCAGACGCAGGAACGATCCCAATGCGGTAATCCGCTGGAATGCCCAGAATGTCGCGTGTGCCGTCGATGGCGGCCTTTAACTTGGCCTTGCCCACGGCGGCGCGATGCGACCGACCCAATGGGGCGTCTGCCAGTTTTTCCAATGTAAAGGTGGGGTTTTTGGCGCAAGGGCCCGACGAAAATTGTGCGCGTGCTGGACGCGCAGATGGTTTGTTCATAGCCATGTAGCTACCCTTTCAGATAATCGCCTCTCGTTGGGGAGAGGTGTCCCACCGACCGAGATAGAGGGGAATGCGGGGTTTCACAATGCGCAAAATGACGCTATAGCGGCGTTTAGAATTAATTTTGCGACAGTTTCGTCGCCTATCGGAAACACGGGAATGTATACAGTCACATTGATCGCGGCCCCTGTGGCCAAAAATTTGGATACGGCTTTAGTCGATTCGCTGCGCAATGCATGGGGGGGTGGTGACCTGCGCGCGCTGGCCCCGTCCGAGGCGGCAGAGTTTGATATTGCAACCCTGCCAAACAACCGTTGGGATGTCTGGGCGGATGTGCAAAACATGGGCATTGATCTGATTATGCAGCCCACCGCGAACCGGCGCAAAAAAATGCTGTTGGCGGATATGGACAGCACAATGATCCAGCAGGAATGTATTGACGAACTGGCCGATATGGCGGGCGTGGGGGAACGCGTCAAAGATATCACAGCCCGCGCCATGAACGGCGAATTGGATTTCGATGCGGCCCTGCGCGAACGCGTGGGTTTGTTGCAGGGGTTGCCCGTGTCGATCATTGATCAGGTCTTGGCCGAACGCATCACCTATATGCCCGGGGGTGAAACGCTGTTGCGCACGATGAAGGCGCAGGGCGGCTATGCGGCACTGGTGTCGGGGGGATTTACGGCCTTTACATCACAGGTCGCGGCGCATTTGGGGTTTGATGAAAACCACGCCAATACCCTGCTGAGCGATGGCGATACCCTGTCTGGTCAGGTTGGTACGCCGATTTTGGGCAAACAGGCCAAGGTCGATCAGCTGGAAAACATTACCGTAAAACTGGGCATCGCGGAAACCGATGTGATCGCCGTTGGTGATGGGGCGAACGATCTGGGCATGTTGCACCGCGCAGGCACAGGCGTGGCATTACATGCGAAACCATCTGTTGCCGCACAATGCGATGTGCGGGTGAATTTTGGCGACCTGACCGCGCTGCTGTTTATCCAAGGTTACAGTCGCGATGAATGGGTAACGGGCTAGTGTGATTTATGGAACGGGGCCATGGCCAAGGCGATGATGGCCCCGACAATCAATCCCACCACACCTGCAAATGCGGCGCCTGCGAACCATTCGACCAACCCTGACAGGGGATAGGATCCATGGACGACATGTTGCGCGGCGTGCATCAATTCCTCGGGCAGGTGCCATGTGTAATGTTCTGCGGCATGGATCAGAATGCCACCGCCCACCCATAGCATGGCCAATGTCCCAACAAAGCTAAGCGTTTTTAGGAATGTGGGCATGGTTTTTATGATCCCACGGCCAAGTCCCGCCAAGGCACCCGTTTTATATTTCGTCATCAGGTGCAGGCCGAAATCATCAGCCTTAACAATCACGGCGACAGCGCCATAGACGATAAAGGTGATGAAAAACCCGACCACCAACAGGGTGATGGCGCGTGTAGTGAAGTCTTGGCCATCCATCGTGGACAGGGCCAGCACCATAATTTCGGCGGATAATATGAAATCGGTGCGAATGGCGCCGGCGACGGTTTGGTCTTCGTTCTTTTTGGCGGCTTTGGTTTCGTGGCCGCCTGATAGCATTTCGATGACCTTTTCCGCGCCTTCGAAACATAAAAACAATCCGCCCAGCACCAGCAGTGGGGTGATGGCCCAAGGGGCCAGTTGTGACAGCACCAAAACAGCAGGAATGATAAACAGGAATTTGTTTTTCAGCGATCCCCAAGCAATGCGTTTTACAATCGGCAATTCGCGTTTCGCAGGAAAACCCACCACATATTTCGGTGTCACGGCCGCATCATCGACCACAACGCCCAATGATTTTGCACCCGCCTTGGCCGCGGCTGCCGCGATATCATCGACGGACAGTGCCGCGGTTTTTGCCAATACGGCAATGTCATCTAATAATGCGAATAATCCCGAACTCATACCGCCGACCCCTTTGTTTCCCTTGGGATGACTATCCCAATTTTATGCGCAAGAGCAAGGAAAATGGGCCATGCCCCCCCTTGGATTTTACCAAGACAGCGCCACATATAAAACCAAAGGGGATTGATATGACCAAATACACCAAAAATCCTGACGTGATTGCCGCGCTAAGCGAAGAACAATTCTGGGTGACCCAAGAAAACGGGACCGAACGGCCGGGTACTGGCGAGCTGTTGTATAACAAAGAGCCGGGAATTTACGTCGATATCGTTTCGGGCGAACCCCTGTTCGCATCCAGTGACAAATACGAAAGCGGCTGCGGCTGGCCCAGTTTTGTCAAACCGATTGAACCTGCCCACATCACCGAATTACGCGATATATCCCACGGAATGATCCGGGTCGAGGTGCGATCGACCCATGGCGACAGTCATTTAGGGCATGTGTTCCCCGATGGTCCGCGCGATCGGGGTGGGTTACGCTATTGCATAAATTCGGCATCCTTGCGATTTATCCATCGCGACGACATGGTGGACCAAGGTTATGGCGATTATTTGAAACAAGTGGAGAGTTAAATGAAAACGGCAATTTTAGCAGGTGGATGTTACTGGGGGATGGAGGGGCTGCTGCGCCGCATTCCCGGTGTTTTGGACACGCAAGTCGGATTTACCGGCGGTCATGTGGAAAACCCATCCTATGAACAGGTCTGCACCAAAACCACAGGACATGCCGAGGCGATAAAAATCACCTATGATCCTGAACAGGTCAGCTATCGCCGGTTGCTGGAATTGTTTTTCCAAATCCACGATCCGACGACTGTGAACCGTCAGGGCAATGACATTGGCGATAGTTATCGGTCTGAAATATTCTATACCGATGATGATCAGCGTTTGGTCGCTGAACAAACCATTCGCGATGTCGATGCCTCGGGCATTTGGCCGGGCAAAGTGGTGACCAAGTTGACGCCAGCGGCCCCGTTTTGGGATGCCCCTGAATCGCATCAGGATTATTTGGAAAAAAATCCCAACGGATATACCTGCCATTTCCCGCGGCCTGATTGGGTCTTGCCAAACAGCTGAAATCAGCACAAAACGATCTTGTATAATGCAAGGATCGAAACGGGATGGACCCGCTTAAGGGCATAGCGTTAAAAGTATTGGCGGTGATTGGTTTTATTATCATGTCATCGCTGATCAAACATGCCTCGGCTACGGTGCCGCCGGGGGAATTGGTGTTTTTCCGGTCGTTTTTCGCAATCCCTGTTATTTTTATTTGGATGTATCTGCGCAATGATTTGGCCCAAGGGGTCACAGTTGTGTCGCGCAAGGCGCATTTTTGGCGCGGTGTGATTGGAACAACGGCGATGGTGTGTTTTTTCACAGGTCTGGGGTTGTTGCCCCTGCCCGAGGCAACCGCACTGAGCTATGCCATGCCATTGATGACGGTCGTGTTTGCGGCCGTATTACTGCATGAACCCGTTGGTATTTATCGGTATTCTGCGGTTTTGTTGGGGATTGTCGGTGTATTGATCGTTCTGGAACCGCGGCTAAGTTTGGATGCCGCACCAGATGCAGATTTGAAATCAACACTGGGGGCCGTGATCATTTTGTTTGGTGCGGTTTGTGCTGCGCTGGTACAAATCCACATCCGTCAGATGGTCAAAACGGAACGCACCGCATCCATCGTATTTTATTTTTCACTGACATCGACGATTTTGTCGCTGTTTACCTTGCCCTTTGGCTGGGTCATGCCATCATGGGACCTGTTTGGTGTGTTGGTGATGGTTGGCGTGTTAGGGGGCGTGTCACAAATTTTACAAACGTCGTGCTATCGCTTTGCGCCGGCCTCTGTTGTGGCGCCATTTGATTATTTGTCGATGGTCTTTGCTATTGTGATCGGGTTCTACATCTTTGACGAGGTGCCGACATCTCAGGTCTTGTTCGGGGCGGCCCTGATTGTGATTGCGGGCATTGTGATTATCTTGCGCGAAGCACATTTGGGATTGGCGCGCGAAAAGTCACGCAAAGTGCGCAGCCCTTTGGGCGATTGATCCCCTATCCTTCGATCCAAGGCATGATGCGGTATATGGGCGCCAGCAGCCACCGCCGATGGCGTCCCAGCGGATAGCGTTTGGGTGCGCGCGCAAATGCGGTTGGATAGGCGCGATCGGTCGATCCCGTGGCGATCAAATCGGCCAAAATGGCCCCCGCATAGCTGCCCATCGCAACCCCATTGCCGTGGTATCCAAACCCCGCATAGCCCCCCGGATACCCCGGAATTTCCCCGACAAAGGGGGCAAGGTTGCGGTTCATGGCCACCAGACCTGACCAGTAATGATCAATGGCCACGTCGTGCCAATTGGGAAACAGTCTGCGGAAATTGCGGGTGATTGTGGTTTTTATGACCGCCTCGGATGCGGGCGTGTATTGCAGGCCACCGCGCATGCCGAATAAAAAACGCCCATTGGGTAAGCGGCGGAAATAATGTAATAAAAACCGTGTATCATAGGCCATTTGATCGCTAAACCAACCTTGTTTCTGCTGGCGTTCTGGGGATATTGGTTCGGTCACGATGACCGAGGATTGCACCGGCAAAAACCGTGATGTCATCCATGGGAACATGGTTTCGGATGTATAGCCGTTGGTGGCGATTACGAATTTTGATGCTGTGATGCTGCCCTGTGGTGTAGTCAGTTGGTATCCCCGCGCCGTTGGGGTGATGGCCTGTACAGGGCTGTTGGCAAAACAGGTCAGGTTGGGCGTCTTGGCCAGCAGGCCCAGCAGATATTTACGCGGGTTCAGGCCAAATCCAATCGGCGTTGTGATGCCTCCGAAAAAATGCCCTTGCATGCCCAGGGATGTCAGATCATCGCGGCTGTGCAGTGTTGGGGTCACGTTGTAATCGGCTGCAATTTCATCGTGGATCTGTGTCAGATGTCGGGCCGCACGCGGGGAATGGGCCAGCAGAGTTTCACCGTTTGAATGACGGTCTATGTCGATGTTTAGGGCAGTGGTCAGATTGTCGACATAGGCGACAGCGCTGTGTTCTGCATCGCGGTAAAGGCGTTGCTGGTCCGCGCCATAGGACCTGATCAGCGCCGCATTCGAAATTTTTCCGCCTCCCAGACAGCAAAAACCACCATTGCGCCCCGACGCGCCAAAGGCGGGGGATTGGGCGTCTAGGACGACGACGTTGGCCCCTGCTTGGGATAGGTGATGCGCGGCGTTCAGCCCTGTAAACCCAGCGCCGATGATTGCAACATCGGCCTGATGTTGGCCGATCAGCTGTGGCTGGGTTGGGGACGCAACCGTTGTGGGCCAATAGCTGGTCGCGATTGGTTTTTGGCTATAGGCGTCTGGTTCATAAACATAAGTCATTGCGCACGGTTTTGTATTGGACCTTGGCTGTTGGGGGTAGCCCGGGGGGGCCGGGGGGCATTGGTCGGATCGCGTATGCGATCCGAGGCCGTCAGGAATATATGTTATTTATTGCGATACACCTGCGCCTCTGTCGGGAAGCTGCGGGTTTTGACGTCGTTTGCATAGTTAGACACAGCAGTTTCGATCCCCTCAAGCAGGTTGCCATAGGTTTTCACGAATTTCGGCGGGTTCGGGTTCAGTCCCAGCATATCCTCAAGCACCAAGATTTGGCCGTCGCACTCTGCCGATGCGCCGATGCCAATCGTTGGGATATCCAGCGATTTGCTGATTTTCGCGGCCAGCGGTTCGACCATGCCCTCAAGTACGATGGAAAACGCGCCTGCGTCTTGCACGGCCTGAGCATCCGCTTCGTGCAGAGGCCAGCCGTCTTGGTCGCGGCCTTGGGTTTTGAAACCGCCCATGGTGTTGGTCGATTGTGGGGTCAGTCCGATGTGGCCCATCACGGGGATCCCGCGTTCGACCAAGAAATGGATCGTTTCTGCCATGCGCGCGCCGCCTTCTAGTTTGACTGCGCCGCAGTTGGTTTCCTTCATAATGCGTACGGCATTGCGGAACGCGATTTGTGGGCTTTCTTCGTAGGTGCCAAAGGGCATATCAACCACGATCAGCGCGCGTTGGGTGCCGCGCACGACCGCGCGACCGTGCATGATCATCAAATCTAGCGGCACGGGCACGGTGCTGTCCATACCGTGCATGACCATGCCCAGACTGTCACCCACAAGGATAAAATCGGCATAAAGATCCACGATCGCGGCCGTATGCGCGTGATAGGATGTCAACGACACAATCGGATCGCCGCCTTTGCGGGCAGTGATTTGGGGGGCCGTAATGCGGCGAATGGGGGTTTGGGTGCTCATGCAGTGTCCTTTCGGGTTGGGATGACACATTGATCAATCAATAACACAGGGGCAAAGGTGACAGCCAGCAAAACGACGATATCCCGTTGCGGCACACCTGTGATGGGGTCCAACGTTGCAGCATCACGGATATCGACCGTATCCACCTGTGCCAAGGGTTCCGCGGCGATAAAGTCGCGGATGGCGGTTTCCATCACCGCCACATCTGCGCCCTGCGCCACCATATCCCGCGCCAGATCAAAGCTGCGGGCCAGAATGGGGGCGGCCGCGCGGGCATCAGGCGATAGGCGGGCGTTGCGTGATGACATGGCCAGCCCATCAGCTTCGCGCACAGTTTCAATTCCGCGGACTGTAATGGGGATATCCAGATCACGGACCATGGTGCGGATCACGGCCAGTTGTTGGTAATCCTTTTGCCCGAAATAGGCGCGGTCGGGTTGAAACAGGTTGAACAGTTTGGTCACAACGGTTGCGACCCCGCGAAAATGCCCCGGACGCAGTTCGCCCATTAATTTGTTCGCTAAATCAGTGGTTTCCACGATTGTTTGCGCCTCGGGATGATACATAATATCGGGGGTTGGGGTAAATACCACCCGCACGCCCGCGTCACGCAGCATCGATAAATCGCGATCCATATTCCGTGGATAGTTTTCCAAATCCTCGGCTGATCCAAACTGGGTGGGGTTCACAAAAATTGACGCTACCACATGGTCGCATTCCGCTGCCGCCGCATGAACCAAGGCCATATGACCATCGTGCAAATACCCCATTGTTGGCACCAATCCGATGGTGCCCGTGCTGCGCAGGTCAGCAAGAGCGGACCGCAGGTCCTCTTTGGTTTCACAAATACACACCGGATCCCCCAATGAAATGCTGCATTGGCAAAGTATATGCTGCGCCGCAGGACGTTTCAACGAAAGTTTCATTCGATTGGGGAACGGATTGGCCTAGGGTTGGCTAAGCCTGTGGATGCTCATGGAAATATGGGCGCGGCGGATCAGGGCGGCGGCCGTGGTATCGCCTGCGGCAATCGCATTGGCAATTTCATCAATTTCGCGGGCGAAAATGTCGATTTCTTGGACCAAGTCCAGCTTGGAAATGGATTTTAACCAGATCCGTGCCGTGCGATAATACAGCCGTTCTGACATGTCGCGCAGTGGCTGGTTTTCGGACAGCGACAGGCCGAAATCGAAAAAATCCATATTTAGCTGGGCAAATGTGCGGGCATCGGGGGTTTGGCGCAGATCATTGGCGCGCGATTGGAACTTGGCAACCTCGGTTCGGGTTGTGTGTGTAATCGGCGCGGGCGATAGGGTGCCCACCAACTGCGCCAATTCCATGCGCAATTCATAGACGTGGCGCATTTCGGCGATATCAACATCCGTGACCAATGTACCAACGCCGTGCTGGGATTGGACCAACCCCTCATCCTCAAGCCGGGCTAAGACGCGCCGCAGGGGCGTGCGGGACATGCCGAATTCAGCGGCCAGCGATTCTTCGGACAGGCGCGAATTGGGTGGATAATCCAATAAACAAATGCGCGAGCGCAGCGTGTGATACACCGTTTGGTTACGAAAGGCTGCGGTGTCGTGGGTCATACCGTTTACGGGGCCGTTTTTTGCGCCATTTTCTGACCCAAGCCACGCAGCATGTCCAAACAGCTGTCCATCTGGTCCAGTGCCACATATTCATCGGCCTTGTGGGCCTGTGCAATGCTGCCGGGGCCGCAGACGATGGCTGACATGCCAATTCCTTGGAATATTCCTGCCTCGGTGCCAAAGGGGACAACATCTGCCCCATTGGCCCCTGTCAGTTCCATCACCAAATCTTTGACCGCGTTTTCGTCCATGGGCTCCAATCCCTCGACCTCTCCGATCACTTGGGTATCGATGTCTGCATCGGGGTGAACCGCGCGCATGGCGGGCAGCAGGGTGTTTTCGACATAGGCGTTGATTTCATCCTTCATATAGGTGAAATCTGATTGCTGGACGGGGCGGAATTCCCAATCAACGTGGGCTTTGGACACGATCACGTTATGCGCAACACCGCCGTGAATGCCGCCGATGTTCATGGTGGTCCATGGGGGTTCAAACCGACTGCCCGCGGGCGTGCGGGTTTTCATTTCCTCGCGCAGCTGCATCAGGCGCGTGACAAAGCGCACAGCATATTCAGCGGCGTTAACACCAAGGTCGGGCGACGACCCGTGGCCAGGCAGTCCGTGGAATGTTGTTGTGTATTCGCAGCAGCCCTTGTGCCCCTCGATGATGCGCATTTCGGTGGGCTCACCGATCACGGCCATCGCGGGTTTATAGCCGCGTTTGACCAATTCGGGGACCATGGCTTGGGCACCCAAGCAGCCTGTTTCTTCGTCATGGGTGAATGAAAAATGGATGGGGCGTTTCAAATCCAGCGATGCATAATAGGGGGCCATGGCCAAGGTCGCGGCGATGAAACCCTTCATATCGCAGGCACCGCGCCCGTATAGGCGCCCGTCGCGTTCGTCCATGATGAACGGGTCACTGGTCCAATCTTGATCGGTCACAGGAACCACATCACTGTGACCTGATAATACCAAACCGCCGTCACGATCGGGGCCAAGGGTGGCAAACAGGTTTGCCTTGCGCCCCGTTTCATCGTGTAACACATCCACACGCGCGCCCAGTGTTTCCAAAATGCCCGCCATGTGGTGGATCATATCCAGATTGCTATCGGTTGATACCGTGGGAAAGGCGATCAAATCGCCCAAAATGGCGCGTGCGGATGCTAGGTCGGTCATGGTTTTACGAACATCTTTCTGGGTTGGTTGCACAGTGTTTCAGCTGCGCCATTTTCCCGAATAACGATGGATTCGGTGATTTCCAATCCCCAATCATCCATCCACAAACCGGGCATGAAGTGGAATGTCATCCCGGGTTGCAAAATGGTTTGATCTTCGGACCGCAATGATACGGTGCGTTCGCCCCAATCTGGGGGATAGCTGATGCCGATGGGGTAACCACAGCGCGCGCCGCGTTCGATGCCTGCGCGTTCCAGCGGTTCGGCCAATGCGTTCGCGATGTCACAGGCACGGTTGCCCGCGCGGGCTTTGTCCAATCCGGCCTCTAGCCCTTCGATCAGGGCCGCCTCGGCGCGTTTCAATTCGTCTGTGGGCGTGCCCAAGAAAATTGTGCGGCTGAGCGGTGCGTGATAGCGGCGATAACAGCCTGAGATTTCGAAAAATGTCGCCTCGCCCGTGGCGAATTGGCGGCCGTCCCATGTCAGGTGGGGCGCGGCAGCGTCTGATCCTGATGGCAACAGCGGTACAATGGCGGGATAATCCCCCCATGCCCCATCAACCCCGCGGATGGCGTCGCCGAATACCTTGGCCACGATTTCATTCTTGGGAATGCCGGGTTCGACGCGTTCGACCAAGCCGTTGATAATTTTGTCAGAAATGGCCGCCGCTTTGCGCATAAATGCCAATTCTTCGTCAGATTTGATGCCACGTTGCCAGTTGACCAGCGCGGTTGCATCGACAAATTCGATATCGGGCATTTCGCTGCGCAATGTGTCAAACGCCTTGGCCGAGAAATAGTAGTTGTCCATTTCCACGCCCACACGCCCCTTGACGCCGAAATCGCGCAAGCGCTGGGCCAAATCCTGCATCGGGTGGCGTTCGGTGGATTGCACATAGTTGTCGGCGTAACCAATGACGCGATCATTGCCCATCCAAACGGTCCGCACGGCGCCATTGGCATCCTGACGACGACCCCACCAAACGGGATCTTGGTCGGCGAACATAATGACGCCCTGATGCACATAGAACGACCAGCCATCATAGGCGGTCAGCCATGCCATGTTGGATGGATCAGTTACGAACAGCGTGTCGATGCCTTTGTCCGCCATGGCGGCGCGGGTTTTGGCCAGTCGGCGTTGGTATTCACTGTCGGAAAATGGAATGTCTTTTTGAATCATGGTCAGGATCCTTGTTGTTTTTTATAGGTTATAATTTGTATACAACTGTGCCAGTCTGATTCCGACGAACATGTGTCGCAATCCTTATATCGTTACATTTTTATAAAGATTAAGGCTGGCTTGACCTAAGTGCACAACTGTGTTGTGTACATATTGAATTATCCAAAGGAGCCAGCGATGAAAAACGATCTATTGGAGCAATGGGATCGCGAAAACTTTTTCCACCCTTCGACACATTTGGCCGAATTCGCGCGTGGCAATGTCCCGCAGCGTGTCGTGACCGGCGGCAAGGGCTGTTACATTGAGGACCGCGATGGCAATCGTTTGCTGGATGCCTTTGCCGGCCTGTATTGTGTCAACATCGGGTATGGCCAAACCGAAGTGGCCGAGGCAATCGCCGCACAAGCCAGCGAGTTGGCGTATTACCATTCCTATGTCGGCCATGGGACCGAGGCATCAATCACCCTGTCGAAAATGATTTTGGATCGCGCCCCCGATCATATGAGCAAGGTGTATTTCGGCCTGTCCGGATCAGATGCCAACGAAACCAACATTAAACTGGTGTGGTATTACAACAATATCCTTGGTCGCCCCGAGAAAAAGAAAATCATCAGCCGTTGGCGCGGGTATCACGGATCGGGTCTGATGACAGGATCGTTGACAGGTTTGGAATTGTTCCACAAAAAATTCGACCTGCCCCTGACCCAAGTGATCCATACCGAGGCACCCTATTATTTCCGTCGCCCCGATTTGAACATGTCCGAGGCTGATTTTGTCGCCCATTGCGTGGCCGAGCTTGAGGCATTGATCGAACGCGAAGGCGCGGACACCATCGCCGCATTTATTGGTGAACCCGTTTTGGGAACCGGCGGTATTGTGCCTCCCCCCGCAGGATATTGGGCAGCGATCCAGCCGATTTTGGAAAAACACGACATTTTGCTGATCGCGGATGAGGTCGTCACTGGCTTTGGCCGTTTGGGCACCATGTTCGGGTCCGAACACTATGGGTTGAAACCCGATCTGATCACCATTGCCAAGGGTCTGACATCTGCCTATGCGCCGCTGTCTGGGTCCATCGTGTCTGACAAAATGTGGAAAGTGTTGGAGCACGGCACCGACGAAAATGGCCCTATCGGCCACGGCTGGACATATTCGGCGCACCCCATTGGGGCCGCGGCGGGGGTTGCCAACCTGAAACTGATCGATGATCTGAAATTGGTGGAAAACGCCGGTACCGTTGGTAAATACCTAAACGACACCATGCGCGCCGCATTGGCCGATCATCCCAATGTCGGTGATGTCCGCGGCGAAGGTATGTTGTGCGCGGTTGAAATGGTATCAGACCGTGACACGCGCACATTCTTTGACCCATCGCAGAAAGTCGGCCCAAGCATTGCCGCCAAGCTGCTGGATCAGGGAATCATCGCGCGGGCCATGCCGCAGGGCGATATTTTGGGCTATGCACCGCCATTCTGTTTGACGCATGCGCAGGCGGATGAAGTTGTCGAAAAAACGGTTGTGGCGATAAATGCCGCTTTAGCGTGAATTCGGACAACCCAATTTGCCTGAATTGCAAGGTCTAGGCCGCGCAGTTTGTTCAAATTGTGCGCAAAATAAATGCAATGCGCCTTTTTATGGGGGCGTGTTGCAAAATTAAACAAAAATGCCGCAATCTGGTTGATATCTACTGGGATAGTGTGCTTACATTGCGGAACAGGGATAAAAAACACGGGGAGCCATAGATTGGCACTAGATAATTCCAAGGACGCATTTGTTCAATTTAGTCGCGTCCAGAAAAGCTACGACGGCGAAACGCTGGTCGTAAAAGATTTGAACCTTGATATTCCAAAAGGCGAGTTTCTGACCATGTTGGGCCCATCTGGGTCGGGCAAGACAACTTGTTTGATGATGTTGGCGGGTTTTGAAACCGCAACGCATGGCGATATCATGCTGGACGGGGTGTCGATCAACAATATTCCACCCCACAAACGCGGCATTGGTATGGTGTTCCAAAACTACGCGTTGTTCCCGCATATGACGATCGCAGAAAACCTATCCTTTCCGCTTGAGGTCCGCAAAATGGGCAAATCCGAGCGCGAAGAAAAGGTCAAGCGCGCGTTGGATATGGTTGAAATGGGTGCCTTTGGCGGGCGTCGTCCGGCGCAGTTGTCAGGTGGCCAGCAACAGCGTGTTGCTTTGGCGCGGGCATTGGTTTTCGAACCTGAATTGGTTTTGATGGATGAACCGCTAGGCGCGTTGGACAAACAGCTGCGCGAAAAAATGCAATTCGAAATTACCGATTTGGCGCACCGTTTGGGAATCACTGTGGTCTATGTGACCCACGACCAGACCGAGGCGCTGACAATGTCAGACCGCGTGGCCGTGTTTAACGATGGTCGCATTCAGCAAATCGCGCCGCCTGATGCGCTGTACGAAGAACCTGAAAACAGTTTCGTTGCGCAGTTTATCGGTGAAAACAACACGCTTGAAGGCGTGATCAAGGAAATTTCAAACGGTCGCGCATTGGTCCAGTTGGACAGTGGTGATCTGATCGATTGTAAACCGATCAATGTGACCGAACCGGGTCAGCGCACACGCGTGTCGATCCGTCCGGAACGTGTTGAATTCCACAAAGACCGCCTAAGCCCAGATGCACATTTGCTAAAGGCTACGGTCAAAGAATTTATCTATATGGGCGATATTTTCCGCACCCGTCTAAGCGTTGCTGGCAATGATGATTTCATCATTAAATCACGCAACGCCCCAGATCAGGTGCGTTTGCAGCCTGGCCAAGAAATCGAAATAGGTTGGTTGGCCGACGATTGTCGCGCCTTGGATGCATAGGAATTTCATGCCCCGTGTCATTGACTGGGGCATGGGTAACGGGGTGCGCTGGAAACGCCCGACGCGCGCATCTTTAATCACACGGGCAACTTAGGGAGAATACAATGAAATTCACCAAAACTTTGCTAGCAACAACAGCTTTGACCGTTGCAGCTGGTGCAGTCGCAGCGCAGGAAATGACCATCGTGTCATGGGGTGGCGCATATTCCAAATCACAGCTTAAGGCCTATCACGAGCCCTATTCCGCGAAAACTGGCGTGACCATCATCAACGACGACAGCTCAGCCGAAGCGGTTGCGAAACTGCGCGCGATGAACGAAGCGGGCAACGTCACATGGGATGTTGTTGACGTGGTTGCCGCGGACGCGATGCGTCTGTGTGACGAAGGTCTGGCGATGGAAATCGACGCCGATACACAATTGGCCCCTGCACCTGATGGAACATCAGCCTCCGAAGATTTCGGCGATTTGTTGGTTTCTGACTGCTTTATCCCACAGATCGTATATTCCACAACATTCGGATACCGCACCGATTTGGTTGGCGACACTGCCCCAACATCTGTTTGTGCCGTTTTCGATTTGGAAAACTATCCTGGCAAGCGTTCATTGGAAAAACGTCCAATCAACAACATGGAATGGGCATTGTTGTGTGACGGCGTTGCCAAAGACGAAGTTTATGACGTTCTGGAAACACCAGAAGGTCAGGACCGCGCGTTGGCCAAGCTAGACACAATCAAAGACAGCGTTGTTTGGTGGTCAGCTGGTGCAGACACACCCCAGTTGTTGGCAGATGGCGAAGTCATCATGGGTTCCACATACAACGGCCGTTTGTTCAGCGTCATCGAAGAGCAAAAGCAGCCAGTTGCAATGTTGTGGGACGCGCAGGTGTTTGACCTTGACGGTTGGATCATCCCAGCGGGCCTAAGCGAAGAGCGCAAGCAGCGCGCATTGGACTATATCTATTTCGCGACAGACACACAGCGTCTGGCAGACCAAGCGAAATACATCTCTTATGGTCCTGCACGTGCATCATCAGCCCCATTGGTTGGCAAGCACGAAGAATTGGGTATCGACATGGCGCCACATATGCCAACCGATCCTAACAATGCGAAAAACACATTCTTGTACAACTACGAATTCTGGGCCGATTATCGTGACGATATCGACGCAAAATTCCAAGCTTGGTTGGCCAAGTAATCGTCTTTGACGTGAAAGGGGCGTGTGAACACGCCCCTTTTTTAACCATTATAATCAAACCCACGGGGACACTATGACGGATCAAACTGCTGGGCAGGACATGATTGCCGCGGATGGGATGCCGCTGAAAAAATCCTTGGCCAAGTCATTACAACGCGAAAAACTGCGTGCGTTGATGCTAATTGCACCGCTGCTGATTTTCGTATTGATCACATTTATTTTCCCGATTGGGTCGATGTTATTCCGATCTGTTGAAAACAGAATTGTGCAGGATACCCTGCCCAAAACTGTGGCCGCTTTGCGGGATTGGGATGAATTGTCTGGCGAATTACCCGACGAAGCGGTGTTTGCTGCATTTGTCGAAGATTTCATTGTCGCCGTCGAAAACAAAGAACATACCCGCATCGGATCGCGCCTGAACTACGAAGTCAGCGGGATGTCATCGCTGTTCCGTAAATCCGCGCGCAAAGTCAAAAAATGGGATCTGGCCCAAGATGCCCCATTCCGTGATAAATTGATTGATGTGGACAAAGATTGGGGTGATCCCGTAACATGGTCGATCATCAAAACCCATTCAGGCAAATACACAAACGGGTATTTCCTGAACGCCATCGACATGCAGCGCACCGCCGAGGGCGCAAAGGCGCAGCCTGAAGATAAACAAATCCTGATTAAACTGTTCATTCGAACGGTGAAAATGTCGCTGATTATCACTGGCATGTGTATTTTGCTGGGCTATCCAGTGGCATGGATTTTGGCAAACCTGCCAGCACGTTCAGCGAACCTGTTGATGATTTTGGTTTTGTTGCCGTTTTGGACATCGTTGTTGGTGCGGACATCCGCATGGAAAGTGATGCTGCAAAACCAAGGTGTCATCAATGACGTTCTGGTCTGGTTGGGGCTGGTGGCCAATGATGGGCGTTTGGAAATTATCAACAACCAATTCGGCACCATTACCGCGATGACGCATATCCTGTTGCCGTTCATGATTTTGCCGATGTATTCGGTGATGCAAACCATTCCGCCCAGCTATCTGCGGGCTGCGAAATCACTGGGCGCCACAAACTGGACCGCGTTTTGGCGCGTGTATTTTCCGCAATCCATTCCGGGTATTGGGGCCGGGTCCATTTTGGTGTTCATTCTGGCCATCGGTTATTACATCACGCCTGAAATCGTGGGCGGTACAGATGGTGTGTTTATTTCAAACCGGATTGCATACCATATTTCATCCTCACTTAACTGGGGCTTGGCCGCAGCCTTGGGGGCCATATTGCTGGCGGTGGTTTTGGTTCTGTACTGGGCCTATGACAAAATTGTCGGTATCGACAACGTGAAACTGGGATAAAGACAATGGCATTAGTAACACCAATATCACGTAAACCACTGTCGTTTGTATTGCAGCGCTGTGCCATCTTGGGCGCGTTTTTGGGGCTGTTCATTGGAACGGCCGCCGGATCGGGGATCATGGGCATGATTGGCGGGGCCGTCATTTTGATGGGCTTGGCCACGCTGTATATCACAGTTATCAAAAACGAAAAACTGTCACGCTGGCTAAACCTGGCCCTGTGTGTTGTCGCAGGATTTGCCTTTGCCCAAGTGGGCGGCATTATCTTGGGGCTGATCTATGGCAGCCTGACCAGTTGGTTCATTTTCTGGCTGTACGAAGGGCGCTATCGCAGAAACTTGCTGCCCTATCTGACACCGGCCCAAGTGTTGTGGCATTACACATTCCGCATGATCTGTGGTGCAATTTTCGTATTTTTGGTAACGCCCATTTTGGTGGTTCTGCCGTTGTCGTTCAACGCACAGGATTTCTTTACCTTTACGCCGGAAATGCTGCGGTTGGATCCTGATGGATATTCGTTGAAACATTACCAAGATTTCTTGGGTCTGCGTGCCGATTCCAACGGGGAATGGCTGCGGTCGTTCAAGAATTCATTGGTTATTGCGCCGATTGCTACGATTATTTCTGTGTCATTGGGCACATTGGCCGCGATTGGGCTTAGCCAGTCACATGTGCCTGCGAAACGCGCCATTATGGCGATTCTGATTTCGCCGATGATCGTTCCGCTGATTATTTCCGCGACGGGTATGTTCTTTTTCTACTCGGACCTTGGGAATTTCATGGAAAACACCATGGGCATGAACAAAAACTTTGTCGGCTATGTCAAAGTGGTTCTGGCGCATGCCGTTTTGGGTATTCCGTTCGTGATCATTACGGTTACGGCCACCTTGGTTGGGTTTGACCGGTCACTGACCCGTGCGGCGGCGAATATGGGTGCCAATCCTGTCACCACGTTTTTCCGTGTGCAAATGCCATTGATCCTGCCTGGTGTGATTTCGGGTGGTTTGTTTGCATTCATCACATCATTCGACGAAGTGGTGGTGGTGATGTTCATCGGTTCAGCCAGCCAGAAAACGCTGCCATGGCAGATGTTCCTAGGCCTGCGTGAACAAATCAGCCCGACGATTTTGGCGGTTGCGACGATCTTGGTTGCTTTGTCGATCGCGCTATTGATTACGCTGGAAATGCTGCGTCGCCGCTCGGAACGGTTGCGTGGGATGTCGCCGACATAATCGGATAACATTTTCTGCAAAAGGCGTCCTCTGGGGCGCCTTTTTCATTTGAAACAGCACCGCATTTTCGTACAGTTTAACCAAATTGATTTAGGGGCAGGACCACTTATGAAAACAGCTTTGATCACACATGCCGATTGCTTGGATCATATCACCCCGCCTGGCCATCCAGAACAGGTGGCGCGGTTGGATCATATTCTGCATGCCTTGGCTGATCTGGAATTGAACCGCGTCGCTGCGCCCTTGGCCGCGGATGATGATGTGTTACGTTGTCATCCCCAAAGCCATTTGGATGCCATTCGCGATGCGTGCCCTGATGCGGGAACCGTGCAAATCGATGGTGATACGCATATGTCGCCTGGATCCGTTCAGGCCGCGTATCGGGCCGTGGGCGGTGCAGTACGGGCTGTCGATATGGTTATGGATGGCAGCGCACAAAATGTGTTTGTCGCGGGCCGCCCCCCGGGGCATCACGCAGAAACCGAAACGCCCATGGGGTTTTGCCTGTTTGGGAATGTGGCCATTGCCGCCAAACATGCGCTGGATTATCACGGCTTGGATCGCGTGGCTGTGGTCGATTTTGATGTGCATCACGGAAATGGGACCCAAGACCTGTTATGGGCTGAACGCCGCGCCTTGACCATTACCAGCCAACAAATGCCGTTATGGCCTGGGTCCGGGCGGGCCGATGAAACCGGTGCCTATGATAATGTTGTCAATGTTCCACTGCCCCCTGACAGTGACGGCGCGATTATGCGGCAAAAATACCAAGATATCGTGTTTCCCCGCCTGCGCGCATTTCAGCCACAGCTGTTGCTGATTTCGGCAGGCTTTGATGCCCATGCCGACGACCCATTGGCGCAATTGAATTGGGATGAGGATGATTTTGCGTGGATCACGCAGCATCTATGTGAAATTGCGGATGAGTTTTGCCAAGGCAGGGTGGTATCCGTATTAGAAGGCGGCTATGATCTAGCAGCCTTGGCACGTTCAGCCAAAGCACACGTACAAGAATTGATAAAGGCGGCATCATGACAGACACACCTATTGACGAAATGACATTTGAACAAGCCATGGCCGAATTGGAACGTGTGGTATCGCAATTGGAACATGGCGATGTCGCGCTTGAGGCATCAATCACCCTGTACGAACGCGGTGCGCTGCTGAAAAAACGCTGCGAAACCAAACTGAAAGAGGCCGAAGAAAAGGTCGCCGCCATTACATTGGATGGCAAAGGCGCGCCAACCGGCACCACCCCCGTCGACGGGCTGTAACCCCCGTGCAGGATAAATTGCAGGCCTGCGCCGCACTGGTGCAATCGCATTTGGATGCCTATCTGGCGCAGATGGATCGCGTTGATGTGGTTCATGCCATGGAATATGCGTTACAGGGCGGCAAACGTCTGCGCGCGTTTTTGGTTATGGAAAGCGCGGGCCTGTTTGACATTCCTGCCGCACAATCCATCTGGCCCGCATCGGGGATTGAGGCGATCCATGCCTATTCCCTGGTTCATGATGACCTGCCCTGCATGGATGATGACGATATGCGTCGCGGGCGGCCAACGGTTCACAAAAAATGGGATGATGCGACGGCCGTGTTGGCGGGCGATGCATTGCAAACCTTGGGCTTTGAATTGACGCTTGCGCCGCAATCCAGTGATAATGCTGCTGTGCGCGCCACACTGGCGATGGAATTGGCACGCGCCTCGGGCGGGCAGGGCATGGTTTTGGGGCAGGCCTTGGACATTGCGGCGGAAACGGCGGACACACCACTGACATTGGATCAAATCACGCACCTGCAACAGGGTAAAACCGGCGCACTGATATCCTATAGCGCGCGGGCCGGTGCGATAATGGCGGGCCAAGATACCACACCGCTGTCACGCTATGCCGATGCCATTGGTTTGGCGTTCCAGATTGCTGATGATATATTGGATGTGACGGGTGATCCCGAATTGGCTGGCAAACGCCTGAACAAAGATGCCGAGGCGGGCAAAGCCACCTTTGTATCGCTGTTGGGTCTTGATGGGGCCAAAAAACGGGCGCAAACTCTGGTGGATCAGGCCTGTGACGCTATATCACCCTATGGAATGCGGGCCGATACCTTGCAGCAGGTGGCGCGTTTTATTATTGCACGCGATAAATAACGCGATAATCAACCGGCCAAAGGATCGCAGATGTCTGTAATGCCCCATACCCCCCTGTTGGATCAGATTACATCGCCCAGCGATTTGAAACGTCTGTCAGACGCACAGTTGGGGCAGCTGGCGGCGGAATTGCGGTCGGAAACCATTTCGGCCGTGTCCCAAACGGGGGGCCATTTGGGGGCCGGACTGGGTGTTGTGGAACTGACCGTGGCCCTGCATGCGGTGTTTGACACGCCGCGCGATAAAATTATCTGGGACGTCAGTCACCAAACCTATCCCCATAAAATCCTGACAGGCAGGCGTGAACGCATGCTGACCCTGCGCCAGAAAGGTGGGCTAAGCGGGTTCACCAAACGCAGCGAAAGCGCCTATGACCCCTTTGGCGCGGCGCATTCCAGCACATCAATTTCGGCGGCCTTGGGCTTTGCCACCGCGCGGGATCTGGGCGGCCAGATCGACGCGGGATTGGGCGATGCAATTGCGGTGATTGGTGACGGTGCGATGACCGGCGGCATGGCCTATGAGGCGATGAATCACGCAGGCCATTTGAAAAAACGGCTGATCGTGATTTTGAACGATAATGATATGTCTATCGCCGAACCCGTGGGCGCATTGTCAAATTACCTAAGCCAGCTGTATTCCGGCGCCCCATTCCAAGATTTGAAAGAGGTCGCCAAAGGCGCAGTATCCTTCCTGCCCGAACCATTCCGCGAAGGCGCAAAACGCGCCAAAGACATGTTAAAGGGCATGGCCGTGGGCGGTACATTGTTCGAAGCATTGGGGTTTTCCTATGTCGGGCCGATTGACGGCCATGATCTGAACCAGTTGTTGCCATTGCTACGCACCGTCAAAGACCGCGCAAACGGACCCATTTTGATCCATGCCGTCACACAAAAGGGCAAAGGATATGCCCCCGCTGAACAGGCCCGTGATCGGGGCCATGCCACTGCCAAATTTGATGTGGTGACAGGAAAACAGCATAAATCCCCATCCAACGCGCCCAGCTATACATCCGTGTTTGCCCGCGCCTTGGTTGCGGCGGCGGCAGATGATCCGCGGATTTGTGCGGTCACGGCGGCAATGCCGGATGGCACGGGGCTGAACCTGATGGCCGAACGCTATCCCAGTCGGTGTTTTGATGTGGGGATTGCGGAACAACACGGCGTGACCTTTGCGGCCGCATTGGCGGCAGGGGGCATGCGCCCGTTTTGTGCGATTTATTCGACGTTTTTGCAGCGTGGCTATGATCAGGTTGTTCATGATGTTGCCTTGCAAAACCTGCCTGTCCGCTTTGCCATTGATCGCGCGGGATTGGTGGGGGCCGATGGGGCCACACATGCGGGCAGTTTTGACATCGCCTATATGGCGAACCTGCCCAATATGGTCGTTATGGCCGCCGCGGACGAAGCTGAATTGACCCACATGGTGGCCACCGCCGCCGCCTATGACGATGGACCCATCGCATTCCGGTATCCACGGGGCGAAGGGCAGGGCGTGGACATCCCCGACCAACCCCAAGTGCTGGAAATCGGCAAAGGCCGCATCATTCAAACCGGATCGCGCGTGGCCATTTTGTCATTCGGTACCCGTTTGGGTCAGGTCCAGCAGGCCGCTGAATTGCTGTTGTCACACGACATTACCCCCACCATTGCCGATGCACGATTTGCAAAACCGCTGGATCGGGACATGATTTTGGATCTGGCGGCCAATCACGATGCCCTAATCACGATAGAAGAGGGCGCCGTTGGCGGCTTTGGCAGCCATGTGTTGCAGTTGTTGATCGACAACGGCGTGTTGGATCATGGACGGCTTAGGGTGCGCACCATGCAGCTGCCCGATACCTATATCGATCATGCCAGCCCAGATGACATGTATGCCCAAGCGGGTCTGGATGCAGACGCGATTGTGGCGCAGGTGTTAGGTTTGGTCACTGGCTAACATCGCGTCCAGCCCCGATTTATAGGTGGGGTGGATCAATGTGATCCCCAGATCGCGTTTGACCTTGGCGTTCGACACCCGCTTGCTTTCGGAATAAAAACTGCGCGCCATCGGTGACAGATCGGCTGTTTCAAAATCCACCTCGGGCGGTTGGGGCAGGCCCAGAATTTTTGCTGCATAGCCGATCACATCCTGTGGGGGGGCAGGATCATCATCGCATAGGTTATATATATCGCCCTGCGTTGGGTGCATCATGGACGCGGCAACGGCCTGTGCGATGTCATCCACATGAATGCGGCTGAACACTTGGCCCTGTTTAATGATCCGTTGTGCTGTCCCAGCCCGCACCTTGGCAAAGGGGCCGCGGCCCGGCCCATAGATGCCTGCCAATCTAAATATATGCATGGGCAGGTTTGGAATGGCTTGCCATGCGGCCTCGGCCTGAACGCGGGCGCGGCCGCGTTGGGTGCTGGGCGTCAGCGGCGTGGTTTCATCCACCCATGCGCCCCCATGATCGCCATAGACACCGGTGGTCGACAGATAGCCCACCCAGCGATAGCGCGCAGCATTTCGGGCAATGGCGTCGCCATAGGTGCCTAGCACAGGATCACCATCGGCCTGTGGGGCAATCGATGTGATGACATGCGATACCTGATCCAAGACATCTGCGATCTGTGCATCGCCCCAAATCAGGGGCGTGACCCCATCCGCACGCATTTTGTCGGCGGTGTCTGGGGATCGTGTCGTCCCATATACTTGCCATCCCAATGGAATGAACCGCGCCGCCAAGGCGCGCGCAGAATATCCATGACCAAACGAAAGCAGTGATTTTTTCATGACCCTAGGTTTATCCAATATCCATCAAATAACAACCCACCGCATAAGTATCGGTTTTGACGGTACGTTCTGGGTGACAAATCAAATTTGAACGCCATAATCGCCACAAAGTCACAGATAGGGGCAGACCATGACAGATATCGTAATTTTAGACGGCGCACGCACCGCAATCGGCACCTTTGGCGGATCGTTGGCGGGAACAACGCCCATTGAATTGGGCACCGTTGCGGCAAAGGCTGCATTGGAACGATCCGGCGTTGAGGGCGCACAGATCGGCCATGTGGTGTTTGGCCATGTCATCAACACAGAACCGCGCGATATGTATCTGTCGCGCGTGGCCGCAATGCAGGCGGGCATTCCTGATACGACCCCTGCCATGAACGTCAACCGGCTGTGTGGATCAGGCGCACAGGCGATTGTGTCGATCGTGCAATCGCTGATGCTGGGGGATGCGGATTTCGGTTTGGCCGGTGGGGCCGAATGTATGTCGCGATCGCCCTATATCATTCAGGATCAGCGTTGGGGCGCCAAAATGGGCGACATTCGCACGCTGGATATGATGCTGGGCGCGTTGAATTGCCCATTCGGGACGGGTCACATGGGGGTCACGGCGGAAAATGTGGCGGCCGAACATGATATCACCCGCGCCGCCCAAGATGAATTTGCCATGACCAGCCAAACACGCGCAGCGGCGGCGATAGCGGATGGCCGCTTTGCCAGCCAAATCACCCCTGTGATGGTGAAACAAAAACGCGACATGGTGCCCTTTGACACTGATGAACACCCCAAGGCGACCACATTGGACGCGCTGGGCGGTCTGCGCCCTGTGTTCCAAAAGGATGGCAGCGTCACCGCCGGAAACGCATCCGGCATCAACGATGGCGCCGCTGCAATCGTGATGGCACGCGCTGATGCGGCCGCCAAGGCCGGTTTGAAACCGCGTGCGCGCGTCTTGGGCTATGCCCATGCTGGCGTCCGCCCCGAGGTCATGGGCATTGGCCCCGTTCCTGCGGTTGAAAACCTGTTGGCAAAAACGGGCCTGTCCATCACTGATTTCGATGTCATCGAAAGCAATGAGGCATTCGCCGCCCAAGCCTTGGCCGTGAACCAAGGATTGGGATTGGATCCTGCCCGTGTAAACCCCAATGGCGGTGCGATTGCGCTGGGCCATCCAGTTGGGGCAACCGGTGCAATTATCACGATCAAAACGCTTTGTGAATTGGAACGCATTGGCGGTGGCAAAGGGTTGATCACCATGTGTATCGGCGGTGGCCAAGGCATCGCAATCGCGATCGAAACGCTGTAATTGCGCCCACGTTAACGAAGTTTAAGCGAAAAAGTCCTAGCGTTCAGGTTGGATATCCAACCTGAACGGAGCATAGGTATGACGCAGCTGGCCCACCGTCTGGCCGAAGAACGCCGCGCCAGATTGGCAGCAGAGCGGTTGCTGGAATTAAAACAGGCCGAATTATCGGCGGCCAATCGGAAATTGGGCCGGCATGCCAAGGCGCTAAGCGCGGAAATCGTCGAAACCCGCGCTGAAAACCAGCGTGTCAAACATGATCAGCTTGCCTTGGCTTAGGACCGCCGCCCGGCTGGCATATTTTTCCAATGTATCGGCCTGATGCGAAACAATCACGATGGTTGTACTGCTTAGCCGTTCTGCCAAAATTTCCCCCGCCTTGCGGTTAAATTCGGCGTCCATAGTGCGTGGCATCCCTTCGTCGATCAGATAGATATCAAAATCTAACGCCAGAAGCAGGGAAAATGTGAACCGCGATTTCATGCCCGCGGAATAAATGGATAGGGGCTGATCGAAATATTCCTCAAGCCCGCACAGCCAACGGCAGTATGCCTCGACATAGTCGGGATCCATGCCTTACATGCGCGCGATAAAACGGCAATTTTCGCGGGCCGTGTGTTTGACGATCACGCCGCCCATGAACCCCAAGGGAAATGAAATTCGCGCCCCGCGATGAATTTCGCCTTCGTCTGGTTTTTCAAGGCCGGCCATCATTTTGATCAGCGTGGTTTTGCCGGTTCCATTCGGTGCCAATATCCCAACCGAGGTCCCCAAATCCACGCGAAACGAAGCCTGATCAAGAATGATCTTGCGGCGTGTCCCTGTCCAGAACGATTTGCTGACGTTCATAAATTCTAACATACGCTTACCGTGGTTCCCTAGGCGTTTGGCTGCACGCCGCGTGCCAAGTATAGGCCCAATAGCAATGAATTCAGGCTAGAATGAAATGAAATTGGTTAAAAGTGCAATAACACACAAACAGAAAGACTGGCCAGGGTTGGCCAGTTTTCTATAATTTTTGATATTTTATCCCTTCATCGAATCCCAAAAGGATTTCACAGAAGAGAAAAAGCTGCTGCTTTCAGGGTTGTTTTCAGATGACTCTTGTTCGAATTCGCGCAGCAAGTCTTTCTGACGGGATGTCAGGTTGACTGGCGTTTCCACTGCAAGTTCGATGAACATATCACCCACCTGAGACGAGCGTACCGCTGGCATCCCCTTGGATCTGAGTCGCATCTGACGGCCAGATTGGCTGCCCGAGGGGACTTTGACGCGGCTGCGACCGCCATCAATGGTGGGTACCTCGATATCACCACCCAAAGCGGCTGTGGTCATCGACACTGGTACGCGGCAGAACAGATTTGTCCCCTCGCGTTGGAAAATGTCGTGGGGTGCGACCTCGATAAAGATATAAAGATCACCACTGCTGCCCCCGCGCAGACCTGCTTCGCCTTCGCCAGACAGGCGAATGCGAGTGCCGGTTTCAACACCCGCAGGGATGTTCACGCTCAGTGCGCGGTCTTTTTCGGTGCGCCCTTGTCCGCCACAGGATTTACATGGGTTTTTGATGATTTGGCCCATTCCTGAACAGGTGGGGCAGGTACGTTCAACGGTGAAAAACCCTTGTGTCGCGCGGACTTTGCCCATGCCAGAGCAGGTCGGACAAGTTGTAGGATCTGATCCACCCTCGGCGCCGGTGCCATTACATGGCCCACATTGGGTTGTGGATGGAACCGTGATCGTTTTTTGCGCACCGCCAAAGGCTTCTTCTAGTGTGATGCGCATGTTGTATCGCAGGTCTGATCCACGCGAATTGCGTGTGCGACCGCCACCACCGCCCATGAAATCGCCGAACAAATCGTCGAAAACATCGGAAAACGCTGATGAGAAATCGCCCTGGCCATAGCCGCCACCTGGTCGGCCACCACCGCCCATGCCACCTTCGAATGCGGCGTGACCGTAGCGGTCATATGCGGCTTTCTTATCGGGGTCCTTTAGGACGTCATAGGCCTCATTGGCTTCTTTGAATTGGCTTTCGGCATTGGGATTGTCGGAATTGCGATCGGGGTGCAGTTCCTTTGCCTTTTTGCGAAAGGCTTTCTTGATTTCGTCGGCCGAGGCACCTTTGGATATTCCAAGAACATCATAGTAATCGCGTTTAGACATTGATTACGCCTCCTTTTCAGACGGAAAAACCGGCCTGCCCGTGACAGGCCGGTTTGTGTCTGGTGTTACGATTAGCGTTTGTCGCCGCCCAAATCTTCGAAATCGGCGTCTAGGATGTCGTCATCCGCGGCATCGTTGTCGCCGTTTGCGGCATCCATTGGGCTGGTGTCTGCGCCGTCTTCTTGTGACGCCTTGTAGATCGCTTCGCCCAAACGCATTGATGCTTCGGTGACGTTCTGGATACCAGATTTGATTTTATCGGTATTTTCTGTTTCCAGTTCATCTTTTAGCGCCGCAATTGCCAATTCGATTGCTTCGATTGTGGATGGGTCAACCTTGTCGCCGTGCTCTTCGACGGATTTTTCAGTCGAATGGATCAGACTTTCCGCTTGGTTTTTCGCTTCGATCAACTCACGGCGCGCTTTGTCCGAATCTGCGTTTTCTTCGGCTTCGCGAACCATGCGTTCGATGTCGTCGTCAGACAGACCGCCAGATGCCTGGATGGTGATTGTCTGTTCTTTGCCAGTGCCTTTGTCTTTGGCGGCGACTGACACGATACCATTGGCGTCGATGTCAAACGTCACCTCGATTTGTGGCATGCCGCGGGGTGCTGGTGGGATATTTTCCAAATTGAACTGACCCAACATTTTGTTGTCGGTCGCCATTTCACGTTCCCCTTGGAATACGCGAATGGTCACAGCGTTTTGGTTATCCTCGGCTGTTGAGAAAACCTGAGATTTCTTGGTTGGGATCGTGGTGTTGCGGTCGATCAAACGTGTGAACACGCCACCCAATGTTTCGATACCCAAGGACAATGGTGTTACGTCCAACAAAACAACGTCTTTGACGTCACCTTGCAAAACGCCTGCTTGGATCGCGGCACCCATGGCCACAACTTCGTCAGGGTTTACACCTTTGTGTGGTTCTTTTCCAAAGAATTTGGTGACCTCTTCGATCACTTTGGGCATGCGTGTCATACCACCGACCAAGATCACTTCGTCGATTTCTGATGCAGATACGCCCGCATCCTTCAACGCGGCTTGGCAGGGTTTGATGGATGCTTTGATCAGATCGCCAACCAAGCTTTCCAATTTCGCGCGGGTCAGTTTCATGACCATGTGCAATGGTTGGCCTGTCTTGCCGTCCATGCTGATGAATGGCTGGTTGATTTCTGTTTGGCTGGATGATGACAGTTCGATTTTCGCCTTTTCTGCGGCTTCTTTCAAACGCTGCAGGGCCATTTTATCGGCAGTCAGGTCAACGCCATGCTCTTTCTTAAATTCATCGGCCAGATAGGTCACGATGCGCATGTCGAAATCTTCACCACCCAAGAACGTGTCGCCGTTGGTTGATTTCACTTCGAATAGGCCGTCGTCGATTTCCAAAATGGTCACGTCGAATGTACCACCGCCCAAGTCATAGACTGCGATGGTTTTGGTTTCTTTCTTGTCCAGACCATAGGCCAGCGCCGCAGCGGTCGGTTCGTTGATGATGCGCAGCACCTCAAGACCCGCGATTTTACCCGCGTCTTTGGTCGCCTGACGCTGTGCGTCGTTGAAATAGGCAGGAACTGTGATAACCGCTTGGGTCACTTCTTCGCCCAGATAGCTTTCAGCGGTTTCTTTCATCTTTTGCAGAGTGAACGCAGAAATCTGGCTGGGGCTGTATTTGTCGCCGCGCACTTCGACCCATGCGTCGCCATTGCCACCGTCAACAACGTTGAATGGCAGGTTTTTCTTGTCTTTGGCCAAATGCGCGTCATCCGCACGACGGCCAATCAGGCGTTTCACGCCGAAAATTGTGTTTGTTGGGTTTGTAACAGCTTGGCGTTTCGCAGGTTGGCCAACCAGACGCTCATCCTCGGTAAAGGCAACGATGGATGGTGTGGTGCGCGCACCTTCGGAATTTTCAATAACGCGTGGCTGTGACCCGTCCATGATCGCAATACAGCTGTTCGTGGTGCCTAGGTCGATACCGATAACTTTTCCCATTTTATGATCCCTCTCTAAATATAAGGCGATGACATACGACGCAAACCCGTCTTGGCATTGGCGCCGTTTCTGAAAGCGATGGAACCGATACGTTCCAACGCGACAGAGCGTATATAGTCAGGCATTGACTGTGCTGCAAGCACCTCTATCGGGTAATTTTTCGCAAAAGTGGTGAAAATTATTACGAATCCGTTAATTTTACTGGATTCACGGCTGCCAATTTGAGAGCCGGCTAAAAATCAACTTACCTTGGGCGTTACGGACTCTGATAGATAGGAGTTCATATGAAATATATATTAACGCTGGGTATGCTTTGTGCATCAGCCGTTCCTAGCATGGCCTCGGAAACGCTACTAAGCCGAAATGTGTATGATGACGCCTCTGAATATTTGTTTGCTTTGCCGACGCTGAGCGAATTGATTGAGGATTTTGGATACAATGACGCGCAGATTGAATTGGGCCGGCATTTGTATTTCGAAGAGCGCGTGTCCAAGGATGAAAACATTTCATGTGCGTCATGCCATGGTCTGGACACTGGCGGTGTCGATTTGCTGCCAACGTCGGTCGGGCATGATGGTCAGGTCGGCGGGCGGAATGCGCCCACGGTTCTGAACGCGGTTTTGAATATTGAACAGTTTTGGGATGGGTGCGCCCCTAATTTGGCTGAGCAAGCCAAAGGCCCAGTCGAAAACCCCATTGAAATGGCCAACACCCGTGACGCATTGATTGAAACGCTAAAGGCCATTCCCGGCTATGTGTCACTGTTTTCCAAAGCCTATCCATCCCAAGAGGATCCAATCACATTTGACAATTTCGCAACTGCAGTCGCGGCGTTTGAAACAACATTGCTGACACCGTCACGATTTGATGCGTTCTTGATGGGGGATATGCAGGCGATGTCCTTGGGCGAAAAGGTCGGACTGGATATCTTTATCGACCTTGGATGTGTTGAATGCCACAATGGCTATAACATCGGCGGTGGTAATTATCAGCGATTTGGCGCGGTCAAAGAACCTAGCACATCGCATCGCCCCCAAAATGATATTGGCTTGGCTGCCGTAACAGGGGATCCAACGGATAAATTCGTGTACCGCGTGCCGACTTTGCGCAATATAGCCGAAACAGGCCCCTACTTTCACACTGGCAGTGCCGACACGCTAGAGGAAGCGATACAAATCATGGCGCAGGTCCAGCTTGGGTCGGATTTGTCACCAGACGAAATCAGTCTGCTGATTGAATTTCCACAGGCCCTGACAGGCGAATTGCCCGATATCGCGATCCCTGACCCTTTACCGAAACCCGAACCGGCCCTAGATGTGCCAGCGGACCCCGAAATTTCACGCGCTATGATTTCGTCATTGATGTCATTTGGCCATCCAGCTGGCCGAGGCCCGCTTGCTGGTGTAATATTGGGTGATTAATCCAATCACGATGCATGCCGCTGTGATCAACAACGGCACAGTCAAACCACTGTTGCGCGGGCTATAGTTGACAAAGGCATAGCCCCGCGTTTGGTCGATGATGTGAAACAATGGGTTCCAGTCAAACATATTGATGACAAAGGCAGGCATCATATTTGCCACGAACATTTTACCCGAGGCAAGCATCGTAATCCGCTGATAAAATGTGGCCAATAATTTGAAAAATCCTGGGGCCCAAGGCTGGGCCGAATACACCACAATGCCGATGGCAACACCAGATCCCCAAGCCAGCAAAAACATCAGCAAACATCCGATCCAGTCATAAATGACAAAATGTTCAAAGGCCAAATAATACCCCGCCAGCAGAATAAAGATCGATAAAAACTGGGTATATAGCGACCCAAGGGCAGCGCCCAGAATGGCGACTTTTGGCGTCATGGGGCCATGTTGCATCAGCGGCGACGCAGGGCTGGGGGCGTTTGATACGGCCCCAATCGCCGCCAAATGGGTCATGAACATGAAAATACCTGTCATCAGGTAAATAATGAAATCCCCACGGATCGCGGCCGCGCGCATTCCAAGGATTTCAAACATCAAAACGAATGACAAAACAAAGATCAGCGATTTCATCACCGCATTGACCAGTGACATCAGCGGAATGCGGTGTTCTTTGCGTACATTTTGGACGGCTGTTACCTAAACAACAGACCACATCGACACGAGGGATGAAAAAAACATTTTTTTGCTGTGTACCATCGGCATAATTTTTCCAAATCCCGGATTTAGTGCGTGACCCATGGGTATGTCTTTCCTAAACTAGATTTTAACCGTTGACTATTGCATTAGCAATGCGGATGCCAACTGGGACTGCCCCTGCCAAAGTGAGAACAGAATTGAATTACGAAATCCTTACCAATGTGATGCGTGAACTGGCCCTGCGGGCTGGACAGGCGATTATGGACATTTATGCCCAAGATGATCTGGGCGTCGAAACCAAGGGCGATAACAGTCCCGTCACCCGTGCCGATACCGCCGCGGATGCAATCATTTTCGATGGGTTGCGCGCGGCATTTCCCGACATCACCATCATCACCGAAGAGCAGGCCCAATCGCACAGCCTGACAGCAGATCATTTTTTGATCGTCGATCCCCTAGACGGGACCAAAGAATTCATTCAAAGGCGTGGGCAATTTACCGTAAATATTGCCTTGGTCGAACAGGGGGTGCCCACCCGCGGTATCGTTTACGCCCCTGCGGTGGGGCGGTTGTTCTATACCGATGCCGCAGGGCAAAGTATTGAGGAATCGGGCGATTATAGCCTTGATACCTTTGGTGAAATGGTGCCAATTTCGGTGCGCGTGCCAGACAACAACGCCCTTGCCGTGGTGGCATCGAAATCGCACCGCGATGCGGCAACAGATGCCTATATTCAAAAATATAACGTGGCCGAAATGACGCCTGCTGGATCATCCTTGAAATTCTGTTTGGTCGCCACGGGCGAGGCCGATTTATACCCCCGTTTGGGACGCACGATGGAATGGGACACCGCCGCAGGTCAGGCCGTATTACAGGGTGCGGGTGGACATGTGGTGCGGTTCGATGATCATACACCGTTTCGCTATGGCAAACCTGATTACGAAAACACGTTCTTTATCGCCTATGCCCCTGGCGTTCAGTTGGTGACCTAGGGCGCGTTGGTGTCGTGGGTGCAAGCATATCGGTTACGCCTAAAACGGCGGCGTTTGTTGTTTCGTGCCCTGCGCAAACGGCGGCAAATACGATCCCTGCGCGATAATACAGGCCGGATTGGCGCGCGCGATGTGTTGTGCTTTGTCACGCTGCGCAATGAAATGAACCGCTTGCCCTATTTTTTGGATCATTACCGTGCGCTGGGCAGACGGCATTTCACCTGCATTATGCTGATTTGCATGATCTGGATGTGATCAATGGCTTGGGCCAGTTTTTGGGTGCAGCTGCGCCGTTGGAACAGTTGTGCAAAACGCTAAAGCCGCAAAATCCTGACCCCCTGCCCAGCAAAGTGGCAAATTTCGACGATATGGCGCTGCATCTGGCGAATTGGGATTATTTCGGTCTGGCGCAGGTCCCGATGTATGAACCGACCCGTCCCGCCACGATTGGCAATTTCCACGCTTGCCAAGGATTGCCCCTGTTGTTTATGCCCGTTCAGGGGCGGCTAAATCGTGGGGTGGTCGATTGGATGCGGCAGCTGGATCCCGATACCGAAATGTTGGGCAATTTTACTGATAAAACTCTGCGCGAATGGTTTACGCAAAATCGTGGGCATCAAAAATTTACGGTGCTGCATCATCCGATTGAACGCGCCTATGATATTTTTATGCACCGTATTTTGGTGTTTTCGCCCGTGTCGATGAATCGGTTCCGCAATATGTTACGCCGCGCCTATGGGTTGGATTTACCCGACACCTGGGAACAGGTGGGCGCATTACCGTTGGCTGATATACAGCATATGTTTTGTATGTTTCTAACCATGATTGGGCATAATTTGCGGGGTCAAACGCCGTTGCCCGAAAATGCACAATGGGCCAGTTATGAACGCGTGTTGCAGGGGATATCACAAATCGCTGTGCCAGATCGTTTGATCCGGGCGTGCGATTTGGCATCGGCATTGCCTGATATTGCCCAGGCGGTTGGGTTGGCAGATCCGTTGCCCTATCAGGCGGTTGATCTGGATTGGCCCATTGCATTGCATCAGGTCGTCACAGACGACATCCAACGCGCCTGCGAAAAAGCATTCGCGCGGGATTACGATTTATATGGATTTTCGAACTGGGAACCGGTGCACAGGCCTTAGGCGGCCTGTGTGCGTTGTTCGGCTGTCAAGATCGTGTACAGCGTTGCTGGATCGTTGTTTGAACGCAGCTTGGCACAAATATCGGCATTGCGCAGCAAACGCGATACGGATGCCAAGGCTTTCAAATGTTCGACACCTGCGTGTTCTGGTGCAAACAGGGCAAAGATGACATCGACTGGTAAATGATCAATGGCCGTGAATTCGACGGGTTTTTCCAATCGTACAAACACACCGCAGACATGATCCAAATCGGGCAAACGTGCATGTGGTAACGCCACCCCATTGCCAACACCAGTCGGGCCAAGAGTTTCACGTTCCAACAGCGCGTCTACGGCGCGGTTGTGGTTAATGCCATAGGCAGTGTGCCCGATTTCGGCCACAGTATGTAACAACCACTTTTTGCTTGAGGCAGATGCGACAAAGCGTACTGCCTCAGGCTTAACCAATTTGAACAATTCCATGGACTGTTTTTACTTTCCTGGATTTGCAAGAAATATGCTACTGTGGTTCAATCCATCCGACATTCCCGTCATCACGACGGTACACAACATTTACGCTATTCTTGCTTTCATTTTTAAACACAAGAAACCCATTTCCCGACAGTTCCATCTGCATCACCGCCTCGCCGACAGACAAAGATGGAATTTTAGATTCCATTTCTGCGATGATGATAGGTTGCAATGTCTCGGGTTCCGAATCCTCATGCTCGCTCTCATGGGCGAGGATATAAGAGGAAGCGTTCATAAGTTCAACCGGATTTACACGTTCTTTATGGTGGTCTTTTAGTCGGCGCTTGTATCGTCTTAGTTGTTTTTCCATTTTTTCACAGCAAGAGTCGAAACTTGTATAGATTTCAGCGGCGGATGCCTTGGCTTGTGCTGTCAATCCAGTCGAAAGGTGGACTGTTGCTTCGCACACATATTCATGGCCGCTTTTGGAAAAAACGACCAAGGCATCTGTTGGGCGTTCTGCGTACTTTTGTACTGCAGACCCCAGTTCATCCTTAACATGGGTTTGCAGTGCATCGCCGATGTCGATATGGATTCCTGAAATTTGATACCGCATTATAACTCCTTATATTTAGGCGGATTTTTCCTGATCGCAGGTTGAATACAACCTGCGGTGCGAAAATCTCCGAACCGGTATTTGACGGGCCTGTATGGATGGCGCGTGATGCGCAGACTCAGTGAAAGTCGTATCCCGTCACCCCTATTCAAGGCGACATCGCGGGGGTTGTCAAAGGAAAAATGAAATCGTGATCACCGCTCGATCAGACAATTTTGAAATTGTCGCCCAGATAAACGCGCCGGACATGTTCGTTGCTGACGACATCTTGGGGGGTGCCGGACATTAAAACTGCACCATCGTGCAAAATATATGCGCGATCGACAATTTCCAGCGTTTCGCGCACATTGTGGTCGGTGATCAACACGCCCAATCCACGGTTTTTCAGTTTTGCCACCAAATTTCGGATATCGCCCACCGAAATCGGATCAACCCCGGCAAAGGGTTCGTCAAGCAACAGGTATTTGGGATTCGCCGCCAGCGCGCGTGCAATTTCAACGCGGCGGCGTTCGCCCCCTGATAGGGCAATCGCGGGGGTGCGGCGCAGGTGTTCAATGCCAAATTCGCCCAACAATTCCTCAAGCCGTTCGCGGCGGGTGTGGTGATCGGGTTCGGCGATGTCCAAAATGGCGGTGATATTATGTTCCACGCTGAGCCCGCGAAAAATCGACATTTCCTGTGGCAAATATCCAATGCCCATTCGGGCGCGGCGATACATGGGCAGGGTGGATATATCTGTGCCATCAATTTTGACCTGCCCCCCATCGGGGTTGACCAGACCAGCAATCGAATAAAACGTGGTTGTTTTGCCCGATCCATTCGGACCCAATAATGCGACCGCTTCGCCTTGGTTTAGGCGCAATGATACATCGCGGATCACAACGCGTTTCTTATAGGATTTTCGCAGGCCTTTGACCTGTAACCCCAAATTTGCGTTTTCTGTGATCAGCTTGGCGGTGGACATCAATTGCCCCCGCTGGGTGTTAGCGTGGTCGTCACGCGGCCTGACATTTGTGCCGCGCCTGTTTTTGTATTGATCGTTACATTTTGCGCGCGCAGGGTGTTGCTGCCCTGTTTGACAAAGGCATTGCCCGTCAGGGTGATTGTGCCCTGTTCGACATCATAAACAGCCTGATCGGCCCGTGCTTGGTCGGATCCACTGATCAGGGCCACATTGCCATCAGCGATGATCCGGATGATCTGTGTTTGGGTATCCCCATATTCGGCGCGTACGCGGTCGGCGTTTAGCGTGGTGGATCCTTGGGTGATTGCAACTGTGCCTGAAAATTCGGCAAATCCCTGTGACTCGTCAATGGTCATGGCATCGGCGGCCGCGGTAATGGCGGCGCTGCTGTCTTGGTCAATTGTGCCAAACACACCTGCGGACGACTGCGCGATCACGGCGGTCGATGTCAACATCAGGCTGATAATGATGGCAAGGGTCCTAGTCATGGGGCAGGCTTTCATGTGATGCATTCAATACAACCTTTATCCCCTGTGTGAACCGAATTTGCAAAGACTCTGTTTCGGTTGGGCGGGAAATCTCTAATTTTCCGGCCGTCAGGGTCATGTTTGGCCCCTGTCCCACGATCGGCCCTTGGGCTGTTAATTTGGAATACCGCGGGTCAAAGGAAACCAATGGACTGGTCAGCTGATACCCCGCGGATGTTGTCAAATCTACGCCGCCGCGCAGGGAAACTTGGGTCGTGTTGCTGTCGTATTCACCCAGTTGGGCCGAAATGCCAAATTCCGTACCTGCTGCCGTGGCAACCTTGATCGCCAAATCGGTCATTTGCCCTGGGCGGTCGGGCGTTGTTTGCGGTATGATTTTGCCCGCTGACAACGAAATATCATCGCCCGCCGTATTCGTTCCGTTGTAAATTGGTCCGCTGATGCGTTGTTCACGGATGCGCGCGTCCAAATCACTGGCGCTAAAGGGCAGCGCCACAGGCGCGTCCATTTGGCTGCGCGACAACAAAAACAGCGATGCCAGCATCCCAAGGGCGATCAGAGGCAAGACAATTTTTAGCACATAAACTGTTTTCGAATATGTCATGGTCCTGCCCTGGTTGGGGTTTGGCTGGGGTTAATGTGCAAAAATATCCTCGTCCGGCCAGCCGGCCAGATCCAGTTTTGCGCGCACGGGCAAGAAATCAAAACATGATTGCGCCAAGTCCATGCGGTTTTCACGGGTCAAGCGTTCGTTCAACACATCGCGCAGTTTATGCAGATACAAGACGTCTGATGCCGCATAATCCAGCTGCGCAGGGGTCAATGTGTCGGCACCCCAATCGCTGGATTGTTGCTGTTTCGAAATATCTTGGCTTAGCAATTCCTGCAGCAGGTTTTTCAACCCGTGCCGATCGGTATAAGTGCGCACCAACTTGCTGGCGATTTTGGTGCAATACACAGGCGCGGCCAAGGCGCCAAATGTGTGATACATGGCCGCAATATCAAACCGCCCGAAATGGAACAGTTTCAACACATCGGGGTTTTCCAGCATTTTGCACAGGTTGGGGGCCGATGTCTGGCCTTGGGCAATTTGAACAATATGCGCGTTGCCGTCGCCATCGGACAGCTGAACCACACACAACCGATCCCGATAGGGGCGCAGGCCCATTGTTTCACAATCGATTGCCACAACCGGTCCCAAAACCAGATCGTCTGGCAGGTCGCCTTGGTAAAGATAATTTGCCACGGATTTGCCCTTTGTTTGCTGTTTGGATGTGAAATAGCGATCAAAGGGGGCTGACGCAACTCTTGGATCGTGGTCATGGGCAATTTATGGCCCAAGGTGTGTGCGGTTTTTGCTGGAAATCAGGTATCAGTGGGATACAGTCGTCATAACAAACGCAGAATAAACAACAGGATCACAGGATGCAGACCATTTCAGTGGCGGACCTTCAGGCCAAAGTTGGCACCCAAGTGGGCGTGTCGCGTTGGTTTGATATTACGCAGGCCCAGATTGATGCCTTTGCCGATATTACCGAGGATTGGCAATATATCCACATCGATCCCGATCGCGCGGCACAAACGCCCTTTGGCGGGACAATCGCGCATGGGTTTTTGACCGTGTCGATGTTGTCGGCCATGTTTTATGATGCGCTGCCCGAAATCCAAGGGTCGGAAATGGGCGTCAATTACGGGTTTGATAAACTGCGGTTTTTGGCACCTGTTCGGGCGGGTGCACGGATCAGGGGCGTGTTCAAACTGCATGACCTGCGCCAGGCCCGTCCGCGTGAAATTACCAATGTCTGGGATGTTACCGTCGAAATCGACGGCGGGGACAGGCCCGCGTTAATGGCCCGCTGGATTGGGCGCGATTACCTAAAAGATGAGGGCTAGGCCATGACCACACCCCACGGTGATTTGATCAATCTGACCCGTTTGGTCCCTTGGCTGGAACAGGCATTGCCTGCATTCCAGGGTCCGGTCGAGGTGTCAAAAATCGCAGGCGGCCAGTCAAACCCGACATTTCGACTGATAACACCCAGCAAATCATGGGTATTGCGGCGCAAACCTGCGGGGGTTTTGTTGAAATCGGCCCATGCGGTCGACCGCGAATTTCGTGTCCAGCGCGCGCTGGCCGATACGGCGGTGCCTGTGGCGCCGGTGCATGTGTTTTGTGATGATGACAGTGTGATCGGGTCGCCGTTTTATGTGATGGATATGCTGGACGGGCGCAGTTTCGATGACCCCAGTTTGCCTGATCTGTCACCTGATGAACGTGGGCAGATTATGGACGAAATGAACCGCGTTTTGGCCGATATCCACAATGTCGATTTGGCCCAAGTGGGTTTGGATGATTACGGACCTGCGGGAAATTATTACCAACGCCAAACCGATCGCTGGACGAAACAATATCGCGCCACGGAAACGGACCCTGTGCCGGATATGGATGACCTGATCGACTGGCTGTCGCGCAACCTGCCTGATGATGATGGTCAGCGCACCTTGGTGCATGGGGATTATCGGTTGGATAATTTGATGTTTGCCCGGGACAGTGCGCAGTGTTTGGCTGTTCTGGATTGGGAATTATCCACCACAGGTCACCCCTATGCGGATTTGGCGGCTGTGATCATGCAATGGGCCATGCCCGCCGATACGGATGGGCGTGGATTGCGCGGGATCGACCGTGCCGCACAGGGGTTGATGTCAGACCAAGAGTTCATCGACCGATACTGCGCGCGCCGAAATATCGCGGGCATTGATCGGTTCGGATTTTACATCGCATTTTGTTTTTTCCGCATGGCTGCGATTTTGCAGGGTGTGAAAAAACGCGCGCTTGACGGAAACGCCTCGGATCCGGTGCGGGCTATGCGTTTGGGGGCCTATGTCCCAGAAATGGCAAAGCTAGGCCTAGATGCAGCAAGGACAGTATAAGATGACCCCTATCGACCTGAACGAAGAACCAAGCGGGCTGCAAAAACACCTAGGCTATCAGTTAACGGCATTCGAACAGGATTTTTGCGCCCTGATCCAACCGATGACACCCCAGATTATGAACCGCAACGGCATTCCGCATGGTGGGGTGTTGTCGACGTTGTTGGATACGGCTATGGGTTTTGCCGGCTGCTATGTCGGGCCCAAGGCAGAGCCGCACCGCGTTATGACCCTGAACCTGTCGGTCAATTTCATCGCCCAAGCCACAGGTACCACATTGCACGTCCAAGGACGTCGTATTGGGGGTGGACGCAAAACATATTTCGCCGAAAGTTCCATTAAGGACGACGCAGGAACATTGATTGCCACCGCCACCGGAGTGTTCAAATATTCCTGGATCAATCCGCAGGCGGCTGGTTAGTCCAACCAGCCTTGTAGGTTGCTTTCGATCACGGCGGACAGGGCATGGATATGCGCGTCGTCGTCGTTGAGGCAGGGGATATATGTAAATTCCTCGCCGCCGGCCTCTTCGAACGCTTCTTTGATCTCTTCGTTGATCTCTTCTAGCGTTTCGATGCAGTCGGCTGAAAACGCGGGCGCAATCACGGCGATGCGTTTTTTGCCGTCTTCCTCGGCCAGACGTGCGACCTCTTCGACTGTATAGGGTTTCAACCATTCCTCTGGGCCGAAACGTGATTGGAACGTGGTCACAATTTCAGTGTCTTTCCAGCCCAGACGTTCCTTTAGCAGGCGTGTGGTTTTCTGGCATTGGCAATGATAGGGGTCGCCCTCCAACAGGTACCGTTTCGGAACGCCATGATAGGACGTGACCAAAACATCAGGCCGGTTTTCGATATTGGCATAGGCTTTCTCAACGGATTGTGCCAATGCCTCGATATAGAGGGGATGTTCGAAATAGGGTTCGACCACCCGTGCAACGGGTTGCCATTTTTCCTTCATCAGGGCGCGGAAAAACTGGTCATTGGCTGTGGCCGATGTGGCCCCCGCATAATGGGGATACAGTGGGAAAAACAGAATTTTGGTGCAGCCCGCGCGGGTAATTGCGCGCACTTTGCTATCTGTGGATGGGTTGCCATAGCGCATGCAGAAATCAACCATAACATCGTCGCCATAGCGTTCATGCATCGCTGCTTTGATTTTGGCGGTCTGATCTTTGGTGATCGTCATCAAGGGGCTTTCGCCCTGATCATGGTTCCAAATCGATTTATAGGCCGCCCCTGATCGGAACGGACGCGATGTCAGGATGACCAATTGCAACAGCGGCTGCCACAGGAATGGAGAATAATCGATCACGCGGCGGTCGGATAAAAATTCGTTCAGGTACCGACGCATTGACCAGTAATCATAATTGTCCGGCGTGCCAAGGTTTGCCAACAAAATACCAACCTTTTGTTTGGGAACTTTGGGGTGGTCAGGTTGGGCATGCGCTGGGCAAGCTTGTGGAACAGATGGGTCAAACATTCGGGATCCCTTATTTATTTGCAAATTCGATTGTTACATAAGCCATTCAGGCCCAAGGTCAATCTTTGGACGTCATTCTTTCAATGGAATTTCTGGCACACGCAACGCATCGGCCAATCGCATCTTGGCGCTGCCTGGTCGCAAAGGCTTGGGCTGGCTGTCATCCGGGGCCCAACCTGTCAGCATAATTTGTTCGAAACTGGCCAAGATTCGCCCCTGATCATCGCTGAACGATTGTGCGTAAATGTCTTGGGCGCGTGCAAACAGTCCACGGGGGGTGAAATGTCTGGTACGGGCCGTCATGGCATTGGTTTCGCCCATTGCCCGCAAATCCTGCATCAAATTGATCAAATCGGTGTAACTGGTGTTGATCACTGCGCTGTCGGCCACAGGCAGGGCGTATCCCGCGCGTTGCAACAATCCGCCTGCGTCACGAATTTCGCCCATGGGCAATACACGGGGCGACAGGCCGCCGCGCAGCTGGCTTTCGGCCTCTGCCAATGCCGCGCGCAGTTGTGACAGGGTATCACCCCCCAGAAATACGGCGATGAACAGCCCATCGTTGCGCAGGCCCAATCGGCATTGTATCAGCTGGCCCACAGGGTCATTGGCCCAATGCAGTGCCATAGCGTGGATCACCAAATTGCAGCTGGCTTGGGGAATATCCAACACATCCGCGTCAGTAACAATCCGCGCATCAGGAAAGGCCGCGCGCCAAGGATCAGGGTGGCCCGTCACAATCGTCACATCCGTAAACGATTTGTTTACGAAGGCTAAGCGATCCTGCACATCATGAATCGCCATATCATGCAGGAAATACCCGCGCGCCGGATCGGTGCGGCGGCGTGCCTGTGTCAAAGCGTTTCGATCAACCAGATTAGGATGTTGTGTCATGAGGCTGACATAGAATGAAATTGCAGGCATTTCAAACAGCATTACACGCGATTTATCCACCGCAGTGTATTTTATGCCGCACAGGGTTGGATCGCGATCATGCCCTGTGTGGGCCGTGTTGGCGGGCCATGCCATTTATTGACGGACCCGTGTGTGACTGTTGTGGAACGCCAATCCTGACCGCAGGGTTCGCCGCCGCCAATGATATTTGCCAAACGTGCCAATCCCATCCGCGCCCCTGGGGGCAGGGGCGTGCGGCGTTGTTGTATCAGGGATCCGCACGGCGGTTGGTTTTGTCGTTCAAACATGCAGATCGGCCCGATATTGCAACGGGGGCTGCGCGGTGGATGGCCCGCGCGGCCCGCGAATTGGTGGGGCCTGATACGGTGTTGGTTCCCATCCCGCTGCATTGGCGGCGTCGGCTGTCGCGGCGATATAATCAGGCCGATATTTTGGCCCTTAAAACCGCACCGCTGATTGGGGCCAAGGTTGCGTCCGATGTCTTGGTGCGTCCGCGACCCACGGTGCCATTGGAAATTGCGACCGCTGCCGAACGATACGACCGGTTGCGCGATGCGTTTGCGCTGACGGGCATGGCAGCCCAGAAATTGGCGGGGCGATCTGTGATCTTAGTGGACGATGTGATGACATCGGGGGCCACCATGACGGCGGCGGCGCAGGTGTTGCGAACAGCCGGCATACAAAAAATTGATAGTTTGGTTCTGGCGCGTGTGCCGCAAAACGATTACATAGGTGGCGAAGAAAAGGACTAAGCCATGCCAGTCATCGATATTTACACCAGCCCCTTGTGCGGATATTGCCACGCCGCCAAACGTTTGTTGAACGCCAAGGGCGTTACATTCAACGAAATTGACGTTCTGGTTCAACCAGACCGCAAACCGGAAATGATGCAGCGGTCCAACGGTGGTCGCACGGTTCCGCAGATTTTCATCAATGATCAACATATCGGCGGATGCGATGATCTGTATGCCCTAGACCAGCAGGGCAAATTGGATCCTTTGCTACAGGCAGCTTAATCCATGCTACGGGTTGCGCTGTTGCAGCTGAATGTGACCGATGACCCCAGCGCAAATTTGCCCCAGACGCTGGATATGGTCCGCGACGCAGCGCAGGCCGGTGCCACAATGGTATTCACGCCCGAGGTGACAAACTGTGTCTCTGGCAGCCGCAGCCATCAGTCCCGCGTTTTGATGAACCAAGCGGATGATATTACATTGGCGGCCCTGCGTGATGCTGCGCGTGATTTGAATATTTGGATCAATATCGGATCACTTGCGCTGAAATCTGACACAACCGATGATGCGCGGTTTCACAACCGATCCTTTGTCATTGATCCACGGGGCAATATCGTGGCGCAGTATGATAAAATTCATATGTTTGATGTGACGCTATCTGACACGGAATCCTATCGCGAATCTGCGGGGTACCAACCGGGATCACAGGCGGTGGTGGTCGATACAGATCATGCGCGACTGGGGCTGTCTATCTGTTATGATCTGCGCTTTGGCTATCTCTATCGTTCTTTGGCGCAAGCGGGCGCGCAAATTTTAACGGTTCCTGCTGCATTTGCAAAAACAACGGGGCAGGCCCATTGGGACATATTGCTGCGCGCACGGGCCATTGAAACAGGCTGCTTTGTCGTGGCGGCGGCGCAATGCGGAACACATCAAACATCCGCAGGCGCGCCACGCAACACCTATGGGCATTCGATGGTGGTGTCCCCTTGGGGCGATGTGTTAGGGCAACTAAATGATCACAAAGACATTCTTTGCGTCGATTTGGATTTATCCGATGTTGACAAAGCCCGCCAACGCGTCCCATCTGTAAACGCAACGCAGATATTCCAAGGACCCTAGCGCATTGGCAGATGATGGCCAAAATATAACAATTTCCCTGATCAGCGAAATTTTAACGGTGGAACAACTGTTGCGCAGCAGACTGGCCAAAGTGCTGCCCAAAGGCATGGAATTATCGCATTTTTCCGTACTGAATCATCTGGATCGTGTGGGCGATGAACGTACGCCCGCGCAACTGGCAAAATCGTTTCATGTGACACGCGGGGCGATGACCAACACACTGCGTAAATTGGAAATATCGGGATATATCCATATCCGCCCAGATTGGGACGATGCGCGGCGCAAAATGGTTGCCATCAGCCCTGCAGGACGGTTGGCGCGCGACACGGCCATTTCGGCGGTGGCACCGGTTTTGTCGGAACTGACCCAAGAAATTGGTGTGACAAAATTGAAATCCACACTGCCCGTTTTGCGGGAATTACGGTTAAAGTTGGAATAGACACATCACTTATACCGTTGATTTTGCGAAACCTATCCTTTCGCGTTTTCCAAGAGTGTAAAAGCAGCGGAAATTTTGCCGATAGTCTTAAGGCAAAGGTTGTTCTCGCGTCCTAAGTGTGATTGTCTTTGGATCAATCGCGAAAGCAATGTTAACACTCTGTACTCAGTGCAGAACGAAGAGGTAACTAAATGTACCGTGTATGGAATTTTTTGGCTGAATATTCGCTGTTGTTGATCATCGGCGCTGTTTTGGCACTGCTATGGGCAAACACGAACCCAGAAACCTATCATCATTTTGTGGAATTTGTAATTTGGGATCATGCCCCGATTGGCCATTTGCACGATGGTCATCGCACATTGACGCTGCATTATCTGGTCAATGACCTGTTAATGGCGTTTTTCTTTGCGATTGCGGCCAAAGAAGTTTGGGAAGCAATCATTTTGGAAAACGGCAGCCTGCGCGGGAAAAAGGCAGCGACACCATTGTTCGCCACGGCGGGCGGTATGTTGGGCCCGATCGCGGTTTATTTGGCGCTGGCGATGGTTATGGGGTCTGAAACCTATGACGCCGTAAAAAATGGTTGGGCCATTCCAACGGCCACAGATATTGCGTTCAGCTATCTGGTGGGGCGTATGGTTTTTGGCGCGGGCCACCCTGCGGTACGGTTTTTGTTGTTGTTGGCGATTGCCGACGATGCCTGCGGCCTGATTATTCTGGCGATTTTCTATCCCTCGGGGGATTTGGCACCACAGTGGTTGTTGATATCGTTGGCTGCGGCAATTGGTGTTTACCTGCTGGCGAACTGGCTGCCCCGCCGTTTGGACCGTGGCAATCAATTGCGCCCTGTGTCCACGATGGTGCGCAAAAAACTTAGCTTTTGGCCATATGCCTTGGCCGCGGCGATCAGCTGGTATGCGTTCATGCGCTCGGGTCTGCACCCTGCGCTGGGCCTGTTGCCGATCGTGCCGACAATCCCGCATGCTGACCGTGCCTTTGGTATTTTCAGCGAAGCAGAAACACATATGCATGACCTGCTAAACGACATCGAACACGCGCTAAAGGTTCCTGTCGAGGTTGTGTTGTTTTTCTTTGGCCTGATGAACGCGGGCGTCGAATTTTCTGCAATGGGCGATGCGACGTGGTTGGTTTTGGCCGGTTTATTGATCGGTAAACCCGTTGGCATTTTGTTGATGGGCTGGATTGCCGCGCGGCCGCTTGGCTTGGGTATTCCCGAAGGAATGCGGATCATCGATCTGGTTGTGATTGGGTTCGTGGCGGCCATTGGCTTTACCGTATCGCTGTTTGTGGCGGCCGTGGCCTTTGATGCTGGGCCTGTCCAAGACGCGGCCAAAATGGGCGCGCTGTTCAGTTTCTTTGCCGCGGTAATATCGATCATTGCGGGCAAGGTCACAGGCGTTCAAAAACGCGAACTATAGGGTTTCACATTACTCACCGAATAAAGCCCGGCACTGCGCCGGGCTTTATTTTTTGTTAACCATGATTGGCAAACATGGGGCATGACCCATGAAACCGATTCCCAATTGCCCCTGTTTGCCGAGGCGCCAACACAATTTGCCCTGACCAAGGGCGCGCGATTGCCATCCTATATCAAGGATCATCGCAAACGGTTGCGCGACCGGTTCGTGCAGGGGGGTGCGGATGCCTTGCCCGATTACGAAATGCTGGAACTGGTGTTGTTTCGCGCCATTCCACGGCAGGATGTCAAACCATTGGCACGGCGATTGTTGGATCATTTTGGGGATTTTAACCGCGTTATTTCCGCACCCATTGACGACATTGCTGCGGTGCATGGTGCGGGCCACGCAGTGGCCGTTGAATTAAAGGTGGTTCAGGCCGCAGCGCAACGCCTGACCCGTGCGCGGGTGATTGGGCGGCCGGTGTTGTCCAGTTGGGATGGGTTGCTGGATTATTGCCAGGCAAATATGGCGCATCTAAGCTATGAACAATTTCGCATTCTGTACCTAGATCGTAAAAACACCCTGATCACCGATGAATTACAGGCGCGCGGGACGGTCGATCATGTGCCTGTCTACCCCCGTGAAATTGTCAAACGTGCGCTGGAATTGAACGCCTCGGCGTTGATATTGGTGCATAATCACCCATCAGGTGATCCGACGCCATCGCAGCAGGATATTGATATGACGCAGCAGATTATATCCGCGGCCGCCGCGTTGGGTATTACGGTGCATGATCATTTGGTTATTGGCAAATCGGATCAAATCAGTTTCCGCGCGCAGGGGCTGATATGACCCCTATTCCACCCAAATTTCAACGCGTCGATTGACGCTGCGCCCCAAATCTGTCGTTTCACAGGCCATGGGCAATACGGGGCCATATCCTTTGGCGGTCATAGTGCCGATATCCAGCTGACGTTTGGGCAGGCGCCGCGTGATTTCCTGCATCACGGTTTGCGCCCGTTCTTGGGACAGTTTGACATTTGCATCGAAATCCCCCTGACCGTCACTAAAGCCGCTAAAATACAGGTTTTTGCCATCAAATCGCCCCTGCGAAATTAGCGTGGCAATCAGGTCTAGGTTGGCCTTGGACTGGGCGTCCAAATCGGATGTTCCGGTCGCAAAACGGAAACTGGTGGTCAGACGTGCGGCTGTTTGTAAATCGCGGGTCGCGGTTTGCAGTACATCCAAGGTCTGTGTGCTGCTTTGGCTGATGGCAAAGTGCAACCGATCACCTTGTTGCGCCCAGGGTGTCTGGGCTGTGGACAGGCCCACAAATCCCGCGCGTTCGATCACCAACCGCGCATCAGCGGATGTGACATAGTCAAAAAATGATGTCGCTTGGGGGCCTTGGGTAAAGGGGCTTTGATGTAGGAAAATCGGGACGATCAGCGGATAATCCCCGGATTTAATGCTGCGATTTGACAGTCGCGGCATATGTCCACAATCGCCTGTCAGGGCGACGACCTGCAACCCAGACAGGTTGGAAAATGGCACAAGGCCCAGTTTGTCCGGATTTTGGTACAGGGTATCGACCACATCCCCCATGGCCCCGTCATGCCAGATTTGATCATAACCCTGCCACCCGAACCGCGCCCCATAGTCGAAATGTTCGCTGGCGATGTTGATCTGATCTGATGCTGTTTTGATCTGATCAATCAAGTTCGACAAATGAATTTCACTCAGATCATTCGGGGGCGCAACAACAGGCACCAAGGCATCCAATGCAACGACCGCACTTTTGACCGATGATCGGATTGATGACACAGACGGATCGCGCAGCTTTGCCAGTTCCGTCGCGGTCAATTCGCGAAACGCAATCGCCCAGTCTGCGGATTGATTGACCAGGTTTTCAATCGCTGTTTCCGAATTTGCCGTGATCAAGGTGATTTCAAATTTCCGATCGCTGTCCGCATTTGACGTTAATTCATAGCGTTGCAAGCCATCGGTCTGTGGGATCTGTTTTAACGAATACGCCCGCCGTAGCGCAAAGTTTTCGATCAGGGCAGGCAGCGCAATTAATGACAATCCTTGCGGGACGGTCAGGGTGACGTTTTCTTGTGTGGGTCGCAAGGTGGGGCAAAGGCGCCCTTGGCAGTCAAACAAGGTGGCGTCAAACACGATGGGCCCGGCGTCACTGTCCAGCGATATATAGCGTCCGTCATAGTCCAAAACAGTCCCACGGATTACCATGCCGCCCTGTTTTGACGTCAGTGTTACATCGGTATCCTGCGCCCAGGCTCCGCCGCACCAAACGATAAGAAACGCCCAAAACTGGAACGCATAGCGCATCATCCCAAAACCCCGCATAATTTCGCGCGACTGTGAAAGGTTGCGCTGGGATTTTCAACCGGTATTTTACAACTGCACAAAACGGCCACGCGCCGCGCGACGCAAAAGCCACAAACAAAAACGCCCCCGAAATTGGGGGCGTTTTGAATGGGTCTGCGCCTTAGGCCAAGCGGCCGTGGCAATGTTTGAATTTTGATCCCGATCCGCAGGGGCAGGGGTCATTGCGACCGGTGTTTTCCCAGCCCTCGGGCATTTCGTCACCATCGGTCTCTGACGATGTGGTGGCGGTTGCGGCTTGTTGCAGTTTCTGCATTTCTGCCTGCTGCGCCTGCATTTGTTGCATCATGATGGCGCGTTCTTCTTCGGTCATGGGACGGACTTGGCCCATTTGTTTGCTGACATCGACGCGCAGGCTGTCAAGCAGGCCTTCGAATAATTGGAAACCTTCGTTTTTATATTCGTTCAGCGGATCACGCTGGGCATAGCCGCGGAACCGGACGACGCTTTTCAAATGTTCTAGGGTCAACAGGTGTTCGCGCCATTTGCGATCGATCGTTTGCAACAATACCTGACGTTGGATCTGCTCCATGGTTTCGGCACCAAAGGCTTGGGCTTTGTCTTCCATGGCTTTGTCGGCAGCCTCTTCGATGCGCTCGCGCATTATGTCTGCGTCTACGCCCTCTTCTTCGGCCCATGCGATGATGGGCAGATCAAGGTTCAGGTGTTCAATCACGGCGGCGTACAGCCCCTGTGTATCCCATTGCTCTGCATAGGATTTTGGCGGCATGTGGGTGTCGATCAGATCATCAATCACATCATTGCGCATATCCGAGATGATTTCTGACAGTTCGTCGGTTTTCATAATATCCAGACGCTGATCAAAGATCGCCTTGCGCTGGTCATTCATCACGTCATCATATTTCAACAATTCTTTACGAATGTCGAAATTGCGTGCTTCGACTTTGGCTTGGGCGCGTTCTAGTGATTTGTTGACCCAAGGGTGTTCAATCGCTTCACCCTCTTTCATGCCAAGGGTGTGCAATACCTTGTCCAGACGGTCTGACCCGAAAATGCGCATCAAGTCGTCTTCTAGCGACAGATAGAAAGACGACCGACCAGGGTCGCCCTGACGGCCCGACCGACCGCGCAACTGGTTGTCGATCCGGCGGCTTTCGTGACGTTCGGTGGCCAAAACAAACAGGCCACCTGCGTCTTTGACGGCTTGTTCATCCGCTTGGTGCGCCGTTTCGATTTGGGCGCGGATTTCGTCGGGATTGCCATCGGGGTTGGTGGCGATTGCCTCCATCACCTTCATTTCGACATTGCCGCCCAGTTTGATGTCAGTCCCACGGCCGGCCATATTGGTGGCGATGGTGACCGCACCCAATTTTCCGGCATCTGCCACGATCTGGGCTTCTTGTTCGTGCTGGCGCGCGTTTAGGACGTTATGCTTGATCCCCGCTGCATTCAGCATTTGCGACAGCATTTCGGATTTTTCAATTGATGTCGTGCCGACTAAAATGGGCTGACCTTTGGTCTGGGCCTGTTTGATTTCCTCGACGATGGCCTGATATTTTTCGGCCGCCGTGCGGTACACTTTGTCGTGTTCGTCAATCCGTGCGATGGGGCGGTTTGTCGGAACCTCGACAACGCCCAAACGGTAAATTTCGTGAAATTCCTCGGCCTCGGTGCTGGCGGTGCCGGTCATGCCACCTAATTTGTCATACAGACGGAAATAGTTTTGGAACGTCACGCTGGCCAATGTCACGTTTTCTGGCTGAATTTGGCAGCCCTCTTTCGCTTCGATGGCTTGGTGCAGCCCTTCGGACAGGCGGCGGCCAGGCATCATGCGGCCCGTAAATTCGTCGATCAACACCACCTGACTGTCACGCACGATGTAATCTTTGTCACGGACAAAGTTTTTGTGCGCGCGCAGGGCGTTGTTGACGTGATGCACGATTGTCGTGCTTTCTGGATCGTACAGCGACTGTCCCTCGGGCAGGATGCCCTTGGTCAGCAGCAGCTGTTCCAAATAATCGTTCCCGTCGTCGGTAAAGGTGACGTTGCGGGTTTTTTCGTCAAGGCTGTAATGTTCATCGGTCAGTGATGGAATCAGTTCGTTGATCGCCGCATACAGTTCTGATCGGTCATCAGAGGGGCCAGAAATGATCAGGGGCGTCCGCGCCTCGTCGATCAGGATACTGTCAACTTCGTCCACGATGGCAAAGTTGTGGTATTTCTGGTTCATTTCATCAATGCTGCCACGCATGTTGTCGCGCAGGTAATCAAAGCCCAGTTCATTATTGGTGGCATAGGTAATGTCCGACCCATAGGCCGCGGCTTTCTCGGCCTCGGGCTGTTGGGGGTATACAACGCCCGTGGTCATACCCAATGCGCCATAGACCTGTGACATCCATTCCGCATCGCGTTTGGCCAGATAATCGTTGACTGTGACCACATGCACACCGCGCCCTGTCAGCGCATTCAGATAGGCGGGGAATGTGGCGACCAGCGTTTTACCTTCGCCGGTTTTCATTTCGGCGATGTTGCCTTGGTGCAAGAAAATGCCGCCCATCAGCTGCACATCAAAGGCGCGTAGGCCCAAGGCGCGCTTGGCCCCTTCGCGGCAGTTTGCGAAAGCTTCGGGCAGGATCGCGTCCAATGTTTCACCATTTGCAACGCGGGCTTTGAATTCGCCAGTTTTTTCGATCAACTGCGCATCGCTTAACGCTTCGAATTCGGGTTCCAATGCGTTGATTTTTTCGATCAGCGGTAGGACGGATTTCACTTTGCGGTCGTTGGGTGTTCCAAAAACCTTAGCTGCTAATTTTCCAAAACCTAGCATTGTAACTCCGTCTATAAATTTGTTGCGCAACTTTGTGCTGCTGGACTTGCTTGGCGCGCAATCTGGTCATAGGTATGAACATGCGCATTACAGTTGTGTATTCGATGTAAGGGGCCGGTGATACGGTGTCAACGCAGTCAGGGTCATACGCCCAGCAATTTGAAGGAGATTCTTATGAAAAAATGGCAAAAAACCGCAAGCTCAATGATAATTGCTGCATTTTGTGCATTGCCCGCCACCGCACAAGACGCCCCAACCGCAGGAACGGTTGTCGCGTCCATTGACGGAACAGAAATTACTTTGGGTCATTTGATCTTGGCATTTGATTCCTTGCCTGATGAATACAAAAGCTTGCCATCGGACCAATTATTTCAAGGATTGATCGAACAGATGATCCAGCAGACGTTGTTAAGCAACTCGGCCAAGAACAAAGATGCTGCGATTGTCCGATTGGCGTTGGAAAATGAAAAACGCCTGCTGCAAGCCGGGGTTGCCGTGAATGAATTGACAGGAGAGGTTGTCACCGAGGACGCCATTCGCGCGGCCTATGATGCCCAATATGCAAATGTCGATTTGGGAATGGAATACAATGCCGCGCATATTTTGGTCGAAACCGAAGACACCGCCAAAGAGCTGATCCAAAAACTGGCTGATGGTGCAGAATTTGCAGCGTTGGCCAAAGAGTTTTCCACAGGGCCATCCGGCCCAAGTGGGGGTAATTTAGGCTGGTTTAACCGTGGCGATATGGTTGGTCCATTTGATGCGGCAATCGCAGACATGCAGGTGGGCGATATCGCAGGCCCTGTGCAAACCCAGTTCGGTTGGCATGTGATTTCGCTAAAAAATACCCGCGCAAAATCTGCGCCTGAATATGACGTGGTCAAAGGCGACATCGCCGTTGAATTGCAGCGCCAAGCTGTGCAAGATCGCGTGACATCACTGGAACAGTCGGCCACAATCACGCGTATGACGCTAGGTGATATCGATAGTAACCTGATCAAAGATCCCACCTTTTTGGAGCAATAATCCATGGCCAAAATTACCAAAGTGTCCCCCCTTGCGCCGGCGCAGTTTCCCGACCTGCCCGTGATTGACGGGGTTAAATTTGCCACCGCCGCAGCGGGTGTCAAATACCAAGGCCGCACAGATGTCATGCTGGCGGTTGCCGATGCTGGGTCCACCATCGCGGGCGTGTTCACACGGTCCGCGACGCGGTCGGCCCCTGTCTTGGATTGTCAGGACAAAATCAGCGGGCCCACGCCAAACGGTGTGGCCATTTTGGTCAATTCGGGCAATTCCAATGCCTTTACCGGTGCGCGTGGTCGTGAATCTGTGGCCGCCATTACGGGCGCGGTTGCGGATGTCACGGGGCTGGACGGGGCGGCGGTGTTTACATCGTCGACCGGTGTGATTGGCGAACCCTTGCCCCATGATCGCATTATCGCGATTTTGGGCCAGTTGAACGGCGATTTGGATGCGGGCAAGATTGGCGATGCGGCGCGTGCCATCATGACCACGGATACCTATCCCAAGGGGTCCATGGCGCAGGTCGATACCGACCAAGGGCCGATTAAAATCGCGGGCATTGCCAAAGGGTCGGGTATGATTGCCCCCGATATGGCGACGATGTTGGTCTATATCTTTACCGATGCGAAAATTGCGCAATCGGATTTGCAGGCTTTGGTCAGCGAAATCAATGATACATCGTTTAACTGCATCACTGTGGACAGCGATACATCGACCTCTGACACGTTGTTGATGGTTGCGACGGGGGCCAGTGGGGTTTCAGTGGATCGCGCGCATCAGGGGTTCAAATCGGCCTTGCGTGGCGTGTTTATGGATCTGGCCCATCAGGTTGTCCGCGACGGCGAAGGCGCGACAAAATTCGTTGAAATCCAGATCACAGGGGCGGCGACAGATGCCGATGCCAAAACCCACGCGATGGCCATTGCGAATTCACCATTGGTCAAAACAGCAATCACGGGGCAGGACCCCAACTGGGGCCGCGTGGTGATGGCAATTGGCAAATCCGGTGCGGCTGCGGATCGTGATTTGTTGACCATCCGCTTTGGCGATATCACGGTGGCGGAAAACGGGTGGGTGTCCCCCAGTTATAGCGAAGAGCAAGGCGCCGCCTATATGCAAAACGAACATCTGATCATTGGGGTCGATTTGGCATTGGGTCAGGGGTCATCCACGGTCTGGACCTGTGATTTGACCCATGACTATATCGCGATTAACGCGGATTACCGGTCATGAAAATGGTATTGGTATCCGCGGTTGCATTGGTCGATGGCGATGGGCGCGTGTTGTTGGCCCAACGCCCCCAAGGCAAGGCCATGGCCGGCCTATGGGAATTCCCGGGCGGCAAGGTGGAACAGGGCGAAACGCCCGAGGCGGCCTTGGTGCGTGAACTGCAAGAAGAATTGGGGATTGAAACATGGAACAGCTGCCTTGCGCCGCTGACATTTGCCAGTCACAGCTATGATGATTTCCACCTGCTGATGCCATTGTTTGTGTGCCGTAAATGGAACGGTATCGTACAGGGCAAAGAGGGCCAAAACCTAGCATGGGTCCATGCCCGTGATTTGCGCAATTACCCTATGCCAGCCGCCGATATTCCCCTGATCCCGATTTTGCGGGATTGGTTGTAATGATCGATTCGGGTCTGGTTATTAATGTGACCCGTTTGACGATGATACGATGACTCTATGGTTTGGTGACTGTTGGCATTCCGCCCGAGTGATTTAACAGAACACATAAAAAACCCGCCTTTCGGCGGGTTTTTTATTAAGAAAGTTTGCGCTCGATTTCTTCGCGCTCAAAGATCTCGATGACGTCTTTGGGACGAATATCATCATAGTTTTCAAAGGCCATACCGCATTCTTGACCGGACTGAACGTCTTTGACTTCGTCCTTAAAGCGTTTCAGCGTTTTCAACGTGCCTTCGTGGATCACAACGTTGTCGCGCAACAGGCGTACACCTGCTGAACGGCGTGCGACACCTTCGGTGACGATACAGCCGGCCACTTTGCCGACGCCGGACACCTTGAAGACCTCTTTGATTTCGGCATAACCGATAAAGTTTTCGCGGATTTCGGCAGATAGCAAACCACTGGCGGCGGCTTTGATGTCGTCGACCAGGTCATAGATGACGGAATAATACCGCACATCCACACCCTTTTGGTTGGCCGAGTTACGGGCCGATGCATTCGCACGCACGTTAAAGCCCATGACAGGCGCGCCCGATGCTTCGGCCAAGCCGATGTCGGTATCGGTGATCGCACCCACACCATAGTGCAAGACGCGCACGCGGACTTCTTCGTTGCCGATTTTTTCCATCGCTTGAACGATCGCTTCGGCTGAACCTTGTACGTCGGCTTTGACGATGATTGGCAATTCAGACACGTTTTGGTCCTCTTTCGCCTTGGCCATCATTTGTTCCAAGGTTTTTGCAGCACCGGCTGCAGCACGTTTTTCTTTGAACACGTTTTCGCGGTATTCTGCGATTTCGCGTGCTTGTGCTTCGGTGTCTACAACGTTCAGAACATCGCCCGCCTCTGGTGTGCCGTTTAGGCCCAGAACCTCAACCGGAACGGATGGTCCGGCCTCTTTGACGCGTTCACCTTTGTCGTTGACCAATGCGCGGACTTTACCCCACTGCTGGCCGACCACGAAAATATCGCCTTGGCGCAATGTGCCTTTCTGGACCAAAACAGTTGCAACAGGGCCGCGGCCCACATCCAACTGTGCCTCGATCACGGCACCTTGGGCGGCGCGATCGGGATTTGCTTTCAGTTCCAAAATTTCGGCCTGTAGGGCAATCGCCTCTAGCAGGTTGTCCAGGCCAAGCCCGGTCAGTGCTGACACTTCTACGTCTTGGACGTCACCTGACATGGCTTCAACCACGATTTCGTGTTGCAGCAAATCAGTGCGCACCTTCATTGGGTTTGCGTCCGGTTTGTCGCATTTGTTGATCGCAACAATCATTGGCACCTTGGCCGCTTTGGCGTGGTTAATCGCCTCGACGGTTTGGGGCATCACGGCGTCATCGGCGGCAACAACCAAAACAACGATGTCTGTCACTTGTGCGCCGCGTGATCGCATTGACGTAAACGCCGCGTGACCCGGAGTGTCCAAGAACGACAGTACGGCCCCATCATTGGTTTCAACCTGATAGGCACCAATGTGCTGGGTAATACCACCGGCTTCGCCAGAGACAACTTTGGTGTTGCGAATGGCATCAAGCAGCGATGTTTTCCCGTGGTCCACGTGGCCCATGATCGTAATGACAGGCGGGCGTGATTTTAGGGCTGCTTCGTCTTCTGGTGTTTCTTTGATGATATCTTCGACGTCTGCATCAGAAACACGGACGATTTTGTGACCGAATTCTTCGATAATCAATTCGGCAGTATCGGCATCGATGGATTGGTTTTGTGTGACCATCATGCCCATTTTCATCAAAGATTTTACAACTTCGGCAACACGTTCGGCCATACGGTTGGCCAATTCCGACACAACAATGCTTTCTGGAACCTGAACATCGCGCACAATTTTTTCGCGCTCTGCCTGTTGGCCCATTGCCTTTTGACGCGCGCGTTCTTGTTTACGCTTCATCGCGGCCATGGATTTTTGACGACCACCTTCGCTGCCATCAAGGGCTTGGGAAAGGGTAAGCTTGCCTGAGCGACGGCCGTTTTCGTCTGCACGTGCCTTGGCACGACGGTCGTTTTCGTCCTCTTTGGCACGCTTGCGCGACGGTGTTTGCGGCGCGGCAGTCTTGGCTGGGCGCGAATCAACGGCCGAGCGTTTGGGCGCGTCTGCATCTGCGGCGGCAGCGGGCTGCGCGCTTGGCGCGGCCTTGGGCCGTTCAGCTGCTTTGCGCTGTTCTTCTGCTTCTTTGCGGGCGCGCTCTTCGTCTTCGGCTTTTTGGCGCGCACGTTCTTCGATTTCACGCTGCTCGCGTTCTTTCGCTTCGTGCTCGGCACGGCGGCGATCGCGTTCTTCTTGGCGGGCGTGCTCTTCTGCTTGGCGGGCTGCTTGTTCATCAGCTTCGCGGGCTTTGGCGGCTTGCAACGCCTTTAGGCGGCGTTCCATTTCCGCATCATTGATTCCTGCAGGACGCTTGGATTTGTCCGATCCTGCGGACCCACCAGATGTTGTTGGTTTTGCCGCGCTGGGTTTTGATACCGCAAAACGTTTCTTAGACTTGGTTTCGACCACAACACTGTTGGTCCGCCCATGACTAAAGCTTTGTTTTACATTCCCAGAACGTGGTCCACGCACACCCAATGTTTTTTTGCCGTCACTATCGCTCATCTAGCTGTCTTATCCTTTCCGGAGGTGGATTTACCCCCGTCATTTTCACGCAGGCCTTTCAGCCGTTGTGCTTCATCTACTACACGCCGCGTCAAACCGCCAGATGCCAGCGCGCAATGAATCACGGTTTGTCGCCCAAATGCCGCGCCCAATTCATTTGCGGTTAGCCAACCGATGAATTTGCCGCCATAGGGCGTGCTAAGTTTTGATTTGCCGCGCTCGGATCCATCACAGGCTTGGATCAGGATCCGCGCCTCTTCTTTGGCAAGCCAATCTTTGACTTTTTCGTATCCTGACACGGCATGGCCCGATTTGCGTGCCAGTGAAATTAATTCCACAACACGGCGGGCCAATAATTTTTCGACCTCTGATACAAGATCAGGGCTGACGGAAACGTTCTGTTTCGCGCCCCGTGAAAATAAACCTTTCGACACCGCTTTTTCAAGGGCAGCGCGATCTGCGCTGACCCAAACGCCACGTCCGGGCAATTTTTCCATGATATCAGGAAAAATTTCGCCCGTCGGTGAGGTGACAAAACGGATCAACCCGTGCTTTGGCTGCACTTCGCCTGTGGCAATGCATTTGCGTTCTGGCTCTTCGGCCTTGGTATGTGTGCCACCACGGGTCATTTTTGTTTATTCTTCCTCGTTTTGGTCTGTGTCATCGCTGTGCGCGATGGCATCTTCGGGATCGATCCAACCCAAAGCAACACGTGCGGTCATGATCAGGTCTTGGGCTTCTTCCAAGCTCATGTCGAAGGATTCAAGCAAACCATCATCCTTGACGCGTTGACCGTCGACCGTTGTCCAGCCACCAGCCAATTCCCAATCGGCGCAGGTTGCGAAATCTTCTAGGGATTTGATGCCATCTTCGGCCAAGGCCACCAACATTTGTGGTGTCAAACCGTCAAAGTTCATCAATGTATCATCCGCACCCAATTCGACTGCGCGTTCATTCGCTTTGCGGGCTTCTTCTTCTAGATGCTCGCGGGCGCGTGTTTGCAATTCTTGGGCGGTGCTTTCGTCGACGCCATCGATCACCAGCAGTTCGTCTAATTCAACGAATGCCACTTCTTCTAGCGATGTAAAGCCTTCGGCGACCAACAACTGGGCAAAGAATTCGTCCAGATCCAAGGTTTGCATAAACAGGCCAGTGCGCTCTTCGAATTCTTTCTGACGGCGGGCTGATTCTTCGGCCTCGGTCATGATGTCGATGTCTAGGCCGGTCAATTGGCTGGCCAGACGGACGTTTTGTCCGCGACGACCGATTGCCAATGACAGTTGTTCTTCGGGAACAACAACTTCGATTTTGCCAGCTTCTTCGTCCAAAACCACTTTGGTCACTTGGGCTGGTTGCAGCGCGTTGACCAGGAACGTTGGCTGATCTTCGTTCCATGGAATGATGTCGATCTTTTCGCCTTGCAATTCGTTCACAACGGCCTGAACACGGCTGCCGCGCATACCAACGCAGGCACCGACAGGGTCAATTGATCCGTCTGTTGCATAGACCGCAATTTTTGCGCGCGAACCGGGGTCGCGTGATACGGATTTGATTTCAATGATGCCTTCGTAAATTTCAGGCACTTCCATTTTGAACAGCTCGGCCATGAATTCAGGCGCGGTGCGTGACAGGAAAATCTGTGGTCCGCGCACTTCGCGGCGCACATCTTTGATGTAACAGCGCACGCGGTCACCCGGACGATAGCTTTCGCGGCCAATTTTTTCGTTGCGGCGCAGGATCGCTTCGCCACGGCCCACGTCCACGATGACGTTGCCATATTCTTCGCGTTTCACAGAACCATTAATGATGGTACCGGCGCGGTCTTTGAATTCTTCGAATTGGCGATCACGTTCTGCTTCGCGGACTTTTTGCAAAATAACCTGCTTGGCGGATTGTGCTGCGATACGTCCCAATTCTACTGGGGGAATTTCTTCGACGTATTGGTCACCAATCTTTGGGTTTTCCATGTACTGTTTCGCTTGGTCAACAGTCAATTCCGCCTGATAGTTTTCCAGCTCGGCCTCTTCGACCACAGTGCGCACACGTGTAAATGTTGCGCGACCTGTTTTACGGTCGATGGATACACGGATATCCATTTCGGCGCCGTAACGGGATTTTGCAGCGCGTGCCAGCGATTCTTCCATCGCGGCGACAACCAGACCGGGGTCGATCATTTTTTCACGTGCGACAGCTTCGGCTGTTTGCAATAATTCCAACTGGTTTGCAGATGTAATTGCCATGATTACTCCTCTTCGGACCCTTCTTCGGTCTCGATTTCGTCAAAATTCTCTTGGTTTAGGTCTTGCGTCACCTTACGTTGACGCAACATTTCTTGGATCAATTCGTCGGTCAGAACCAGTTTGGCGTCTGACAGCCAATCAAATTCCAGACCAATGGTGCCTTCGTTTACGTTAATCAAAACTTCGGTGCCTTCGACGCCGGCCAGCACCCCTTTGAAACGGCGACGACCGTCGATCATTTCAGCGGTTTCCAGCTTTACTTCGTAGCCTTCGAATGCTTCGAAATCCTTTAAACGTGTCAAAGGGCGGTCGATCCCTGGGCTGGACACCTCAAGGTGATAGGGGTCCGTAATCGGATCTTCGACATCTAACACGGCGCTGACGGCGGTGGATATTTCGCCACAATCGTCAACCTCAATCCCGCCTTGGGGTTTGTCGGCCATGATTTGCAATGTTTTGGTTTCGCCACCCATCAGGCGTACGCGCACCAATTCAAACCCCATGTCTTCGATCACGGGGGTTATAATTTCGGCAAGGCGCACATCCATGGTGGCTTTAGCAATTAGGTTATTCGTCATTAGTCCAAACACAAAAAAACGGGCCCGCGGCCCGTTGCAATTTCCGGTGGAGCGTTGGGGGCAACGCACCGCTGTTGGGCCGTCTATACGCCGATTGCAACATAACTGCAAGCGTTCATTTGAATGCCCCTTGCACGCGGGGGCCGGTTGGGGTGTTATGTCGTGACACATTAGGGGGCAATGGTCACATATGCTAGGTGAAACGGAATGGATGGCAGTATGGTTATCTGTACAGGTGTCGCTGTGGGCCACAGCGCTAAGCCTGCCGGTTGCAATCTGCGTTGCCTATGTGTTGGCACGCCATGAATTTCGGGGTCATTCGGTGTTAAATGCCGTGGTTCACGCCCCGTTGGTATTGCCCCCCGTGGTGACTGGGTATTTGTTATTATTGCTTTTTTCGCGCAACGGTCCCTTGGGGCAGCTGCTGCAAGATTGGTTTGGTGTAATGCTGGCATTTCGATGGACGGGCGCTGTGTTGGCGGCCGCGATCATGGCATTCCCGTTGATGGTGCGTGCCATCCGATTGGGGTTTGAGGCGGTTGACCCCAAGCTGGAACAGGCAGCGCAAACACTGGGTGTCCGTCCGGTGATTGTGTTTGCCACCATTACCCTGCCATTGATTTTTCCCAGTATTTTGGCCGGTATGGTTTTAGCATTTGCCAAAGCTATGGGTGAGTTCGGCGCAACCATTACCTTTGTGTCGAATATTCCGGGGCAAACACAAACGATTCCCTCGGCGATTTATAGTGCGATGCAGGTTCCAGGGCAGGAACCGATTGCCATGGCTTTGGTGCTGATTTCGGCGGGCATTGCCGTGGGCGCGCTGATCGTGTCGGAAATTCTGGCGCGCCGGATGCAACGGCGTTTGGCAGCATAGGCGGGGGGAATTGGACATGGCATTATCAGTGGCGCTGAAACATAGGCTGGGAACATTTGCGCTGGATACGTCCTTTGATGTGCCCAATGGGGTGACGGCCCTGTTTGGGCGATCTGGGGCGGGCAAAACCAGCGTGATTAATGCCGTGGCCGGATTGATTACCCCACAGGCGGGGCGCATATGTATCCAAGACCAAGTGGTGTTTGACAGTGCAGCAGGGATCAACGTGCCTGCCCACAAACGCGTTGTGGGATATGTGTTCCAAGATGCGCGGCTGTTTCCGCATTTGTCGGTGTCAGGGAATTTATCCTATGCGGCCAAATTTGGACGCGCTGCGATTGACGACCGGTTGCAACGTCGGATTGTTGATATGTTGGGTATTGACCATTTGATGTCGCGCCGCCCAGCAGGGCTGTCGGGGGGTGAAAAACAGAGGGTGGCCATTGCACGCGCGTTGTTATCATCACCGCGGGTTTTGTTAATGGACGAACCCTTGGCCGCATTGGATCCAGCCCGCAAGGCCGAGATTTTGCCATATCTTGAAACGCTGCGGGATGAATTGGACATGCCGATCCTATACGTCAGCCACGCGGTCAGCGAAATTGCCCGACTGGCCGATCAGGTTGTTTTGATGCAGGCGGGGCAGGTTGTGGCCAATGATACCACTGCTGCCGTTTTTGCCGATGCGGATTTGGCGCCCAGTTTGGGGCTGCGCGATGCGGGGGCGGTGATCATGGGCCGTGTTGTTGCCCATGATCCAGATGGGTTGACGCATCTGTCTGCCGCAGGTGGGCATATGTATCTGCCCCAGATCCAAGCCCCGATTGGCGCAACCATTCGTTTACGTATTTTGGCCCAAGACGTGACATTAATGCGTGATGCCCCACAAAACATTTCTGCGCTAAACATTGTCAGCGGAACAATTTTGGCAGTGCGACGGGGGGATGGACCAGGCGCGATTGTCACGCTGCAATGCGGGCAGGATCGTATTTTGGCGCGGGTCACAGGCCGGTCCGTGGATGCCATGGGGTTGCAGGCGGGCATACCGTGCTATGCGGTTGTAAAATCGGTGTCCGTCAGCCCCGATGAGGTGGGGCACCATTAAATCGGTTGCCCGCCAACTGTCAGCCTAGACCAAATCGTGGGTATATGCCCCTTCGGGCAGGGCAAGGGATGCGGCTAATTCGGTCACTTGGGCCATGGATAGGGTCACTTTCTGCACGTGACCCGTGTGGGGATCATATTGTTCGACGGTCACGCAATCATCGAATGATGTGATAACCACATCCTCTTGCAAATGCGCGGTGTCGTGATCCAATAAAGTGACAACGGTGCAGTCGAATTCATGTTCAATCGTAAACATCGCATTTTCCGTTCTGTATTTTCACAATTTCAGTATATCGTATTTTCCAAGGTTGAGGGAGGAATTTTTCATGAACGTGGTGAAATTGGGCTTGGTCGCAATCTGTGGATTTGTCTTGGTGTCATGTGGTGGTGCGCCAGCTGTTCCAACGGTGCGTCCCGCGCCGCCCGTGGCGCAGGCCCCGCAATCGTCGCAGCCCTTGGTCAACCCTGTGGCATCGTTCAAACGTGTGATCGGCCGCGTCGAACCGGTTGGCACGGAAATATGCCGTGGAATGACATCACAGCAGCCCTGCGATTTCGCAATTTATGTGGATAATCGTCCTGATAGTGGATCCGTGATCAACGCCTATCAAACCGAAAGCGAAACAGGCCAGCCCGTGGTGATATTCACCGCCGCCTTGTTGAAATCGGTCCGAAACGAGGATGAATTGGCATTCATCCTTGGCCACGAAATGGCCCATCACATTGCCGGCCATATTCGCAAACAATCGGCCAACACATGGTTAGGGGCCATTGCGCTGGGTGGTTTGGCCGCGGCCGTTGGCGGTGATTCCACGATGGTGGATTTGGCCGCAGACATCGGCGCCGGCATTGGCAGCCGCGTATATTCCAAGGAACATGAATTGCAGGCCGATGAAATCGGCACCGTCATTGCCCATCGTGCGGGATATGATGCGGTGACCGGATCGATGTTTTTCAACCGTTTACCCGATCCGGGTGATCGTGTTTTGGGGTCACACCCGCCGAATGCTGCGCGCCTGACGCGGGTGCGTGCGACGGTATCAAAACTGGGTCCGCGCGGCTGATGCTTAGGGCTTAGCCGCGACCAGCATCAGGTTGTTGGCGGGCATTTCGGCGACCAATCGCATGTCCAACCATTCCTCTTGGATCCAGTCGATCATGTCAAAGTCATCTTTGTATCCGGCGTCTGGGGTCTCAGACCTGATCCGCTGATCAAAGTCCTGATCACCCGTGCTGGTTAATTCACCGCCGCGCATAAATGGACCATAGATGAACAACATCCCCCCCGGTGCCAAGGCCTGCGCCGCGTTTCGAATGATGGCACGGGTATCGGGTGTGCTGATCAAATGAAACACATTGACGATCACCACCGCCTGATAGGATCCGTTTGCCCAATCGGTCCCTGCCTGACGCGCATCCCACCTGCGGGCGGGGTGGATATTGTGGCACCCTGTGTCAGCACGATAGGCATTGATCGATGCCACGCGATCATCCTGTAAATCTGTTGGTTGCCAGTTTAGCGACGCAAACCGTTCAGCAAAATGCACGACATGTTGCCCCGATCCACTGGCGATTTCCAAAACTTCACCAGTTTCGGGCAGAAATTCAGCCATAACATCGGCAATGGGCGCTTTGTTACGTTCGGCCCAATCGGCAAAGATTTTGTCAGTCATTCATGATATCCCTTGGTGTATAAATCGCGACACTATCCACAGCACCCCTGCGCGTCAATCAATCCAAATACAAACAAAAGTTATCAACTTGACTAAAAAAGTCCGAAAGATGACGTTTATGCAGACATAAGTAATTATACGTAAACATGAGACAGTTTTGGCAAGACTTTTGATTCAGGATATATCGCAAAAGGTCAAGATGATTTCAATTGGCCCAGACGCATTGGTTCGTTGGGCGACCAAGATCATGGCGCGGCACAATATTGGCGCACTAGCCGTGGTTCAAGACGGCGTTTTGATCGGTATTGTCAGCGAACGTGATATTGTGCGGCGCTGTGTTGCGGAAAATAAACGCGCCGGTCAGACCCGAATTCGTGATATTATGACCCCAAATCCAATCACATTAACACGGGATCAATCCGTTTTAACGGCGCTAGCTGTGATGATGGAAAACAATATTCGGCATTTGCCCATCGAATGCGAAACGGGCAAGTTTTGTCAGATGCTATCGTTAAAGGACGTGATTACGGCCCTGCGCAAGACAATGGAAAAACAGGTTCTGAATTTTCTGTTGGCTATGGCCGAGGACGATTTAGACAACGTCGTTCAATTACACCGCTAATTAAACGCAAAACGCCCCACCATTGGCGGGGCGTTTGCAATTGTGTGTGGGTCACTTAGCTTGGGATATTGCCAGTGATGCCTTCGACATAGAAATTCAGACCGGCCAATGCACCATCGTCTGCAATTTCGCCTTCGGCCAACCAAACAGAACCGTCTTGTTTGTTGATTGGACCGGTGAATGGATGGTATTCGCCTGCCGCGATTGCATCGCGCATTGCTTCGGCTTCGGCTTTCGCGTCAGCTGGAACAGCGTCGGAAATTTCACCGATGCCAACCATGCCTGTGCTGATGCCATCCCATGTGTTCACAGATGACCATGTGCCATCCAATGCGGCCTGAACGCGTGCGATGTAATATGGCGCCCAGTTGTCGATGATGGATGAAATGCGTGGCATTGGGCCATATTCCGCCATGTCTGCGGCTTGACCGAATGTGTATACGCCACCTGCCTCTTTCGCGGCTGCGTGTGGTGCAGTGGAATCGGTGTGTTGCAGAACAACGTCACAGCCCTGTTCGATCAATGCTTTGGCTGCGTCGGCCTCTTTGGCTGGGTTCAACCATTCAAAAATCCAAACGATTTTGAATTCAACATTTGGGTTCACTTTGCGTGCATGGATAAAGGCCGAGTTGATGCCGCGCACAACCTCGGGGATTGGAACGGATGCGATATAGCCCACTTTGTTCGTTTTGGTGACACGACCGGCTAGGGTCCCTTGGATCGCGCGACCTTCGTAGAAACGGGCTGAGTATACGGATACGTTGTCGGCCTGTTTATAACCTGTTGCGTGTTCGAATTTCACATTTGGGAATTTCTTGGCAACGTTGATTGTTGGGTCCATGAAACCAAAGGATGTGGTGAAAATAATGTCCGCACCGCCCAAGCACATCTGTGTGATTGCGCGCTCTGCGTCTGGGCCTTCGGGGACGTTTTCTTGGTACACCAGGTCAACAGCATCGCCGAAATGTTCAACCATTTCTTTGGCGGAATGATGGTGGTGCTGTGTCCAGCCACCGTCGTTGATTGGGCCAACATAGATGAAACCTACTTTGATTTTTCCGTTGGCACGCAGTGGTGCGCCCAAAACGGCGGCAAATGCAGCTGTTGCGCCAGCGGCCAATAAAGATCTGCGGTTCATGTGTTCTTCTCTCCTATTATTGCGGACTATTCCGCGGTGCTTGTACCACACCCTATGACGAGGCGTGGAAAATTTTTCCCAACGATCCAGGGGCGCGTCCGCCTGATATTACGACTAACACAAGGATTGTTGCAAGATAGGGCGACATCGACAGATATTCGACAGGGATATCCAGCCCCTCTGCCTGAATATTAATCTGCAACGCTGTGACCCCGCCGAATAAATAGGCCCCCAATAACAGGCGCCATGGTTTCCAGCTGGCGAATACGACGATCGCAAGCGCAATCCAACCCGTACCAGCTGTGATGTTATCGACCCATTGGGGAACGCGGACCAAACTGATATAGGCCCCGCCCAAACCAGCACAGGCCCCACCAAACATAATGGCCATCATACGCACGCGGCGCACTTTGTATCCCAAGGCATGGGCCGCATCATGATTTTCCCCGACAGCACGCAATATCATGCCGGCGCGTGTTTTTGTCAAAAACACGAACACGCCAGCCACGATCAGCAGGCTTAGGTAAACCATCGCGTCATGTCGGAAAAAAATGGTCCCAATGATGGGAATATCCGATAACACAGGGATCGGTATTTTCGGAACGGGTACCTGCGTGGTGGTTTCATATCCTTGGCCAACCAATGCAGACAGACCCACACCAAACAGGGTCAAGGCCAATCCTGTTGCCACCTGATTTGTCAGCAAAAATTGGGTCAACAGGCCAAATATGACCGATACCGCCGCCCCACCCAGGGCTGCCCCCATAAACCCCAAGGTGGCACTTTCGCTTTCGTGGGCTGCGATAAATCCGACAACTGCGCCGGTGATCATCATGCCTTCGACACCCAAATTCAACACGCCGGCGCGTTCGACAACCAATTCGCCAATCGCCGCCAATAAAATGGGGGTCGATGCGACCATAATGGCTGCTGCTAATAATATCGGGTTGATATCCATATTAAACACCCCCTGACCGTGCCACCCAACGCAGGCGGTAATCGGTTAAAACATCCACCGACAACAGCACAAACAGCAGCATTCCCTGGAATATCTGAATTGTGGCCGATGGGATATTCATCGCTGTTTCAGCGGCGCTGCCCCCGACATAGGTCAGCGCCAACAGCAACCCTGCCAGTAAAATACCAATTGGGTTCAATCGGCCCAAAAACGCAACAATAATCGCGGTAAATCCATAGGCGGATGGAAAGCTGCCTAAAATCTGGGCAGCAGGTCCAGACACCTCAAACATACCGGCGACACCGGCCAATCCGCCAGAAATCAGAAAACACACCATAATCAACCGATTGGCATTCACGCCCGCAAACCCAGCAGCGCGTGGGCTTTCACCGGTCAATCGCACATGAAATCCGAATTGATGACGCGCCAAAATCGCATAGCTTGCCACAACCACGCCGATGGCGGCAATCACGCCCCAATGCAGACCAGTCCCTGCAATCAACTCCAAATTCGCGGCCGCGGGATAATCGTTCAAATTGCGACTGCCAGGAAATCCATGGCCATCGGGGTTGCGCATCAATCCAATGGAAAACGCCTTGATCAAGACATCTGCAACATAGACCAGCATCAAGGATACCAATATTTCGTTCGTCTTGAAATAAACCCGTAACAGCGCCGGTACCATCGCCCAGATCATGCCACCCGCAATGCCCGCGACGATCATCAGCGGGAAAATAAACCAACGCCCCTCGGTCGGGTAAAACGACAATGCCACACCGGCCGCACAAATCGCGCCGATGATATATTGCCCCTCAGCGCCAATATTCCAAATACCTGCCTTAAACCCATACGACAGTCCAATCGCGATCAATATCAGGGGGGCTGCCTTCTTTAACACTTCAGGACGGTAATAAAACGCAAACTCACCAAAAACAGGATCCCAAAATATCGTCTTGATCGCCAACACAGGATCTTTGCCCAAAATGGCAAATAAAACCCCGCCAAAAATCATCGTCAACACAACCGCCAAAATCGGTGTGACATATGTCCAAAACTGCGAGGTCTGCTTGCGTTTCTCTAACAAGATCATAACGCGCCCCTACTTTCATTTTTGCCCAAATACTCACGCGCCGCGCAGCGGCGCTCCCTTGCCTCAGACATCTGTGCCCGCACCCCCCATCATTAAACCAATCTCATCAATGGTCAGGCCGCGCATCGGCACGATTTTGTCGATCCGACCTACGTTTAATGCGCCAAAGCGATCACTGATCTCGATTAACTCATCCAAATCCTGACTAATCACAACCACAGCGGCACCTTGTGTTGCCAAATCCAACAGCGCTTGACGGATCGAGGCAGCCGCCGCCGCATCAACGCCCCATGTGGGCTGATTGACCACCAAAACGTCGGGGTTTTGTAACACCTCTCGGCCGATGACAAATTTTTGCAAATTACCGCCAGACAGGGATCGCGCAGCATTTTGCGGACCAGGTGTTCGCACATCAAAGGCCGAAATAATATCTTGTGCGAAATTGCGGGCTTTGGTCCAGTTTAATATGCCGTTTGAAACCAATCCTTGGCGTGTGGCACCCGTCATCATCGCATTTTCTGTCAAGCTCATATTTGGGGCCGCAGCGTGTCCCAAACGTTCCTCGGGGGCGCATAAAACGCCCAGTTGGCGGCGCGCATTTGGTCCCCATTGGCCAATATCTTGCCCGTTCATTGTCATCATGCCAGACGGCACGCGTGTTTCGCCTGATATTGCAGCCAGTAATTCATCCTGTCCGTTACCGGCCACACCGCCAATCCCCAAAATTTCGCCGGCCTGAATATCGAATGAAATATTGCGCAGCGCTGTGCCAAAGGCATCTGCCGCAGGCACGGACAATCCGTTGACTGACAATAAAACAGGACCCAATTCACGGTCATGACGCTGGGGGCTGGCAAAGCTGGCGCCAACCATCATTTCCGCCAATTCGCGCGCTGATTTTTCTGCGGGTGTGCAGGTGTCCACTTTCTTGCCCAAACGCAGGATTGTGGCGGTATCACAAATGGCGCGGATTTCGTCCAGTTTATGGGAAATATACAGAATCGATGTCCCCTCGGCCTTTAACTGGCGCAGGGTTTTGAACAGAATATCAACCTCTTGCGGGGTCAAAACGGATGTGGGTTCATCCATGATCAACAATTTCGGATTTTGCAACAAACAGCGTATAATTTCAACGCGTTGGCGTTCACCGGCCGATAGCCCTCCGACAATTTTATGCGGATCTAGGGGCAAGCCATAGGTTTGGGATACCTCGCGGATTTGATGGGCTAAATCGCGTGGGGTGGGGGGTGTTTCCATCCCAAGGGCAATGTTTTCTGCCACGCTCATCGCGTCAAACAGGGAAAAGTGCTGAAATACCATGGCCACCCCATTGGCGCGCGCTTGGCGTGGCTCTTGGGGGTGATAGGGCGTGCCGTTCAATTCCATGGAGCCGCTGTCGGGTTTGACAAGCCCATAGATCATCTTGACCAGTGTCGATTTGCCGGCGCCGTTTTCGCCCAACAGGGCATGCACTTCGCCTTTGCCAATGTCAAAGCTGACGTCATCATTGGCCACAACCCCTGGATAGGCTTTGGTCAAGCCGGTCAAACGAAGCACACGATCGTTCATGCTGTTTTTTCCTTTCCAAGATGATGGGCCGTTTCCATCTCTAATAGGCAATTTGCCATGCCTATGGCAATCGCAAAGGGATGTTTTCCGAAATCCCGCCGCCCAATGGGGCAGGTTATGCGCTGTATTTGCGCAGCCTCATGCCCCAAATGGGCCAGTCTGTTGCGGAATCTGGCCCATTTGGTGTCTGACCCGATCAGTCCCGCCCAATGAAACGATCGCCGCAAAACCGCATCGCAGATCATTAAATCCAAATGATGCGAATAGGTCAGGATCAGGTGGTTGGCCTGCTGCGGGGCATGTTTTGCCAAATCATGGCATTGTGGGGCATATAGGATATCGACCGTATCGGGAATGTCAGCGGGAAACCGCGATGGGTCCGTATCAACCCAAGTGATATCAAATTCGGGCAGCGGTGACAGAATATCAACCATCGCGCGCCCCACATGGCCTGCCCCCCAAATCCACAGGGGCCGTGCCGCGCGTTGCAGCGCGTCAATCACCATGCCATCACGGAACAAAAATCCAACGGTCTGACCATGGGCCACATAATGCGCGCGCGATGTCTGGGTATCTTGGTTTACGTCCTGATGTGCATCAAAGCTGCGGATAAACAGGTCTTGGTTGGCGCTGGGCAAGGATGCCGCGTCTAATATTTCATAGCCTAATATCACATGCCCGCCACAGCATTGCCCCATGTCCGGCCCCAAAGCATGCGCATTGGTCCAGCGGGTGCGATCACTGTCAATCTGTGTCGTGATGGCCGCGCGGGCGGTGTCGCATGCGCTATATTCCAACTGACCCCCGCCGATTGTTCCAATTTGGCCATCGGGGGTGATCCACATATCCGTCCCTGCATCCCGCGGGGCGGACCCGCGCGTTTGCAACACGCAGACACGGCAGACGCGGCCATAACGGTCGATCAGTCGGTGTGCCAACCCTAGGTCAAAGGTCATGCGCGCACCCGTTCAATTGCGTCCAAAACCCGTTGCGCTGTCGCGGGGGCGTCTAGATCGGCATAACCAGACCCGCAGGCAGAAATCGCATCGACCAATGCCAGATAGGTTGAAATCCCCAACATAAACGGCGGCTCGCCCACGGCTTTGGATCGGTATACGGTTTGCGCGGGGTTGTCGCGTCCCCATAGGGACACGTTGAACACATCGGGCCTGTCCGCCATAGCTGGGATTTTATAGGTCGATGGCGCGTGCGTGCGCAGGCGACCATGGTCATCCCAGACCAATTCTTCGGTGGTGAGCCAGCCGGAGCCTTGGACATAGGCGCCTTCGATCTGGCCAATGTCCAGGGCAGGATTCAGGCTGTTGCCTGTGTCGTGCAAAATATCGGTTCGCAGAATACGGTTTTCACCGGTCAGCGTGTCAATCACCACCTCGGTCACGGCGGCACCATAGGCGAAATAATAAAACGGCTGGCCCCGTCCCGCGATGCGATCCCATGCGACATCAGGGGTTTTGTAAAACCCAGTGGCCGACAGGCTGACGCGCGCCTGATAACAGGCCAAGGCGGCTTGGGCGAAACTGATTTCGCGGCGGCCGATTTGTACGGTTCCATCGCGAAATACAACATCATCGGGGGTTTTGTTGTATTGATGGGCCAAAAATTCAGCCATGCGCGATATGATGGTGTCACAGGCGATTTGCACCGCCATTCCGTTCAGGTCACTGCCCGAACTGGCCGCCGTGGCGGATGTGTTGGGCACCTTGGCCGTGTCGGTTGCGGTGATTTTGATGGCCTCCATGCCGACGCCAAATCGTGATGCGGCGACTTGGGCCACTTTCTGAAACAAACCCTGACCCATTTCGGTGCCACCGTGGTTGATACGGATGCTGCCGTCTTGGTACACATGCACCAAGGCCCCCGCTTGGTTCAGGTGCGTCAGGGTAAAGGATATACCGAATTTGACCGGTGAAATCGCGACCCCGCGTTTCAGCAGCGGGCTGTTTTCATTCCATGCTGCAATTTCGGTTTTGCGCGCGTGGTACCCGCAGGTGTCAATCAATTCATCGCACAGATCATCCAAAATGAAATCACGCACAGGCATGCCGTAATGTGTGTTCTGCGGTGTTGGGCTGTTTGCATTGGCATAGAAATTGAGGCGGCGAATATCCCATGGATCGCGCCCCAAATGGCGGGCAACGTGATCCATAACGCGTTCGATCCCAATCATGCCCTGCGGGCCACCGAATCCGCGAAATGCGGTTGCGCTGGTTGTGTTGGTTTTCAAACGGTGGCTGGTGACCCGCATGTTCGGCACGAAATAGGCGTTATCGGCGTGCAGCATGGCGCGATCGGCCACTGGCAGCGTCAAATCCTGCGCCCAGCCGCCGCGTGTGTAATGGGTAAAATCAATGGCCAACAAACGCCCATCATTGTCAAAGCCCACCTGATAGGTAATGCGAAAATCATGGCGTTTGCCTGTGATGACCATGTCATCATCGCGGTCATAGCGCATTTTGCAGGGGCGCCCTGTGGTGCGCGCAGCAATGGCGCAGGCAACGGCCAATGCGTTGCCCTGGCTTTCTTTGCCACCGAAACCGCCCCCCATGCGGCGGGTTTGTATGCGTACTTGGTGCATGCCTAGGCCAAGGGCTTCGGCCACCTTGTGTTGGATTTCGGTGGGATGCTGGGTTGAGGAATGGACGATCATTTCGTCATCCTCTTGCGGCAGGGCAAGGGCGGCCTGACCCTCTAGGTAAAAATGTTCTTGGCCCCCGATGTCAAAGCTGCCCGTTAGGGTGTGTTCTGCCTGTGGCAGTGCATAATCCACATCGCCACGGGTATAGATGCGCGGACCCTCTTCGAACCGGCTGTTTGCGGCTAGGGCCTGTTCGATGGTCAAAATGGGTGTTTCAGGCGCATATTCCACCCGAGCCAATCGTGCGGCGCGGCGGGCGTTTAGGTGGCTGTCTGCCACCACCAAAAACATGGGCTGTCCATGGTAATGGATCTGTCCATCGCACAGCAGCGGTTCATCATGGGCCGCAGGCGAGACATCATTGGCAAAGGGCAGATCATCCGCGGTAATAACGGCAACAACGCCATGTGCGGATTTAACCGCGCTTAGGTCCATGGATGTTAAACGTCCACGCGCAATCGTAGCCGTGCCAAAGGCCAGATGCAGGTAGTTTGACGGCACGGGAATATCGTCGATATAGTTTGCGCGCCCTGTGACGTGCAGTTTCGCGGCATCGTGGGGCAGGGGTTTGGAAACGCTCATACGGCGACCTCATGCACAGATGTGGGGGTGCCGGCGCGGTCGTGGAAATAACGCACCAACAAATTGCGCGCCGTTTTCAGGCGATAATCGGCCGAGGCACGCATGTCTGACAGGGGCTGGAAATCATCTGCACATGCGGACTGCGCTGCGGTTATGGTATCCAGTGTCCATGGGTGACCAATCAGCGCCCGTTCGACGGCGCGGGCCCGTTTGGGAATGCCCGCCATTCCGCCGAATGCAATTTTGGCATCTTGGACGGTGTTCGCATCGACGCGTATGTTGAAACATCCCAGCAGCGCGGAAATATCCTGATCAAAGCGTTTGGATATTTTATAGCAGCGCAGGTCATGATCGGTTTTTGGGATTTGGACGGATTGCACAAATTCACAGGGCTGCAAATCTTGTTTGCCATAGTCGATAAAGAAATCCTGCAACGGGATCGTGCGGCGCGTGTCCCCACGGCGCAGGGTCAGGGTGGCCCCCAAGGCGATCAGCGCGGGCGGGCTGTCCCCGATGGGCGAGCCATTGGCGATATTGCCCCCCAGCGTGGCGGCCATGCGCACCTGGGTCGACGCATAGCGACGCAACAGGTCAGCCAGCGCGGGCATATGGTCCACGGCCCACAGGCGCAGGGTTTCGATCGTTACCATGGCCCCGATATCCCAGTGGGTGTCGGTTTCGGTGATCTGTGCAAGGTCGTGTGCTTGGTTCAAGAAGGCAACGGGCCCAAGGTCGGAGAGGTGTTTGGTCACCCACAGCCCCACATCGGTTGCCCCCGCAATCAGCCGCGTTTGGGGATGATCCATCAGCAGGGCAGCCAAGGCATCGCCCGACCCCGGCTGCGCCGCGGTCAACGCTGCCTTGGCGCAGCCGGCAAGCGCCTGCCGATCGGTGGCCACCCAATCTGGCAGGGGGGTATTTTCAGTGCGTTTTGCTGCCCGTGCGATGGGTGCATATCCTGTGCAGCGGCACAGGTTGCCGGCCAGTGTGGTGTCGTGATCGGTATCGCCATTGATGCCAGCCGCGACCATGGATGTCACGAAACCCGGTGTGCAAAATCCGCATTGCGACCCATGCAGATCAATCATGGCCTGCTGTGCGGGATGCAGGGTGTCGGCTGATGCGATGCCTTCGACGGTGCGGATCGCTTTGCCCTGCAGTTGCGGCAAAAACAGAATGCAGGCGTTTAGGGGTCGCGTTGTTTCCGCGTCCATCACGATGACGGTACATGCGCCGCAGTCGCCTTCGTTACAGCCCTCTTTCGTGCCGGTCAGGCCGCGATGTTCGCGTAGCCAATCCAGCAAAGTGGTGGTTGGATGTACATCGCTGAGATGTACTGTCTCTCCGTTCAGAAGAAACGAAATATTCATGTGATTTATCCGCCGCGGTACCAGATGCCATATTTGCCTGTCCTCGATGCGGCGTAGAAAACAGGCGGCTATTCCCTTGGCGTCCATGCTAGACGGCGTTTTGCGCCTTTGGCAAGAAAAATGTTATCTGCCTATGATCAAAAACCGATTCCAGCGGCGGGCAATCTGGTTTAACCTGCCCCCTATGACCCAAGATGTTCGATTCATTCACCTGCGCGTTCACACTGAATATTCCCTGCTTGAGGGGGCTATGCGGCTAAAGAAACTGCCTGGATTGTGTTCTGATGCAGGTATGCCAGCTGTGGCTGTGACAGATACCAACAACCTGTTTTCTGCGCTGGAATTTTCTGTCACTGCCGCGGGTGCGGGTATTCAGCCCATCATCGGATGTCAGGTTGATGTGGCCTATGTTCAGGCGGGGTTGGGGGAAAAACAAATCGATCCTGCGCCGATGGTGTTTTTGGCCCAAAATGAAACGGGTTATGAAAACCTGATGAAGCTGAACACATGCCTTTATGTCGACAAAGGGGGCCAGCTGCCGCAGGTTACGCTGGAAGAAATTGAACGCCTGAGCGCCGGTGTGATTTGTCTGACAGGCGGTTCGGATGGTCCCGTGGGCCGTTTGCTGCGCAATGCGCAACGTCCCGCAGCACAGGCATTGATGGATCGGTTGCACGGGATCTTTGGCGATCGGTTATACATGGAACTGCAACGCCACCCCGGTGACAATGGCCTGCCCGAGGCCGAGGCCCTGTCAGAACGCGGATTTGTGGAAATGGCCTATGCGATGGATATTCCGTTGGTTGCCACAAATGACGTGTATTTCCCCAAGCCCGACATGTATGAAGCGCACGATGCGCTGATCTGTATCGCCGACGGTGCCTATGTCGATCAGCAAAGTGACCGCCGCCGGTTGACCAGCCAGCATTATTTCAAATCCCCCCAAGAAATGGCGACCCTGTTTGCCGATTTGCCAGAGGCGCTGGAAAACACCGTTGAAATCGCGCAACGCTGTGCGTTCATGGCCTATCGGCGTGATCCCATTTTGCCCAAATTCGCGGATGACGAAGTCCAAGAACTGCGCCGTCAAGCGGTTGAGGGGTTAAAGGCACGCTTGGCCGTGATCCCCCATGCTGCATCGGTGGAAGAGTATGAAAAACGGCTGGAATTCGAATTAAACATTATCGAAGGCATGGGGTTTCCCGGCTATTTCCTGATAGTTGCGGATTTCATCAAATGGGCCAAGGATCATGATATTCCCGTGGGACCAGGCCGTGGATCGGGCGCGGGGTCACTGGTGGCCTATGCGCTGACGATTACCGACCTTGATCCGTTGCGCTATAGCCTGCTGTTTGAACGGTTTTTGAACCCAGAACGGGTATCGATGCCCGACTTTGATATCGATTTCTGTATGGATCGGCGCGAAGAGGTGATCCAATACGTTCAGCAAAAATATGGCCGCGACAAGGTTGGCCAGATCATTACCTTTGGTGCGTTGTTGTCCAAGGCGGCTGTGCGCGATGTGGGCCGTGTGTTGCAAATGCCCTATGGCCAAGTCGACCGTTTGTCGAAACTGATCCCCGTCGAGGGCGTCAAACCTGTCAGCATCGCGCAGGCGTTAAAGGATGAACCGCGTCTGGCCGAAGAGGCCCAGAACGAAGAGGTGGTCAACCGCCTGCTCACCTATGGTCAACAGGTCGAGGGGTTGTTGCGTAACGCATCCACCCACGCGGCGGGGGTTGTGATTGGCGATCGGCCTTTGGATGCGCTGGTGCCTTTGTACCAAGACCCCCGTTCCGATATGCCCGCGACACAATTCAATATGAAATGGGTCGAACAGGCTGGGCTGGTCAAATTCGACTTTCTGGGTTTGAAAACGCTGACGGTTATTCAAAATGCTGTTGATCTGATCCTGAAATCGGGCAGGCCCTTGCATGTGACGGCGGATGGCCGAACGCTGTATGAACCAGCGGCCGGTGCGGAAAACCAGATCAATGCCATTCCACTGGATGATGAGGCGACCTATAAATTATACGCAGCGGCGAAAACGGTTGCGGTGTTTCAGGTGGAAAGTTCGGGCATGATGGATGCCCTGAAACGGATGAAACCCACCTGTATCGAAGATATCGTGGCGCTGGTGGCGCTGTATCGTCCGGGTCCGATGGAAAACATCCCCACCTATTGCGAGGTGAAAAACGGCGTCAAAAAACGCGCGTCGGTCCACCCGCTGATCGACCATATTCTGGAGGAAACCCAAGGCATCATCGTTTATCAGGAACAGGTGATGCAGATCGCGCAGGTTATGGCGGGATACAGTCTGGGCGGCGCCGACCTGTTGCGTCGCGCCATGGGTAAAAAGATCAAAGAGGCGATGGATGCCGAGCGCCCCAAATTTGAAAAGGGCGCGGCCGAAAACGGGGTTGAGGCCAAGAAAGCATCCGAGGTGTTCGACCTGTTGGAAAAATTCGCCAACTATGGTTTCAACAAATCCCACGCGGCGGCCTATGCGGTGGTCAGTTATCAAACCGGTTGGCTAAAGGCCAATCATCCGGTTGAATTTATGGCCGGTGTGATGAACTGCGATATTCACCTGACCGATAAATTGGCCGTTTATTTCGAAGAGGTGAAAAAGGGGCTGGATCTGCCCTATGTCCCGCCCTGTGTGAACCGATCGCAGGCAACTTTTGATGTTGAAAATGGCGCCTTGGTCTATGCGTTGGGCGCGTTGAAAAACGTGGGCGTCGAGGCGATGAAATTGGTCGTCGCGGGGCGTGGTGATAAACCATTTGTAAACCTGTTTGATTTTGCGCGTCGCGTTGATTTGAAACGCGTGGGCAAGCGTCCGTTGGAAATGCTGGCGCGGGCTGGTGCATTTGATGAATTGGACAAAAACCGCCGCCGCGTGTTTGAAAGTGTTGAGGCATTGACGCAATATTCCGCAGCCCATCACGAACAAAAATCGTCAAATCAAGTGTCGTTGTTTGGTGATGCGGGCGATGATTTGCCCGAACCGCGTTTGCTGCCTGTCAATGACTGGTTGCCCGCCGAACGCTTGGCCGAAGAATTCAAGGCGATTGGGTTTTATTTGTCGGGTCATCCGTTGGATGATTACATGGTTGCGCTTAAGCGCAAGGGTGTGTTGACCATGGATGAAGTCATACACAAAGTAGCGGCCGGTCCGATGGTGGCAAAAATGGCCGGCGTTGTTGCGGGGCGTCAGGAACGAAAATCAGCCAAGGGGAACCGATTTGCCTTTGTCCAGCTCAGCGACCCGACCGGTGCGTTCGAGGTGACATTGTTTTCCGAGGCGCTAGAGAAGTCGCGGGAATATTTGGAAACGGGTGCCAAGGTGGTTGTGACGGCTGAGGCGACATATGAGGCAGATCAGTTGAAATTGCTGGGCCGGTCCATCGCGCCCGCCGATATTGCCGTGGCTGATGTGGGGGCCAGTGGATTAAAGGTTTATGTTGAACAAGCCAGTGTATTGCCCGCGATTGCATCGGTTTTGGATCAGGCCGCAGATCAGGTGAAATCTGGACCCAAGGGGCCGATTGTATTTGCATTGTTGGATCCCACATTACCTGGTGAGGTCGAAATGGATGTGGGACGCGATTATCCGGTAAACCCGCAAATTAAGGGTGCGATCAAGAGCCTGAGCGGTGTTTTGGAAGTCGAAGAGGTTTAATTCAGGGCCTGTCGGCCCTGACAGCCCTGCGGGCTGATGAGTATTTTTGCAAAAATGAAAGACAATCGGGTTTTTTTATTTGTGCAATCCCGCTAGATCATGGGAAAGTTTGAGGATTGAGCACATGGCAGATCAGTTTCGCATAACACTTGCGCAGGTAAACCCAACGGTTGGTGATATATCGGGCAACATCGACATGGCGCGGCAGATATGGGCTGAGGCGCGTGATGGTGGCACCGATTTGGTGGCCTTTCCTGAGATGTTTGTGACCGGTTATAACACCCAAGATTTGGTGATGAAGCCTGCGTTTCATTTGGCCGCAATGCAGGCGGTACGGGATTTGGCCGCGGCTTGTGCCGATGGACCTGCGATTGCGATTGGGACACCTTGGGTTGAGGCGGGAAAGCTGTTCAATGCCTATGTGATTTTGGCGGATGGTGATGTGCGCACGGTTGTGGAAAAGCATCATTTGCCCAATGAGACTGTTTTTGATGAGGTGCGTATTTTTCAATCGGGTGATGTGTCCGGACCCTATGCGGTGGGCCCTGTGCGGATTGGGAGCCCGATTTGTGAAGATAGCTGGCATAGTGATGTTGCTGAAACTTTGGCAGAGACAGGGGCCGAGATTTTATTGGTGCCCAATGGGTCGCCATATTACCGTGGTAAGATGGATGTCCGCTATAACCACATGGTGTCACGGGTTGTCGAAACGGGATTACCGTTGATTTATTTGAACATGGTTGGTGGACAAGATGATCAGGTCTTTGATGGCGGGTCGTTTGCGTTGAACCGTGGTGGCGATTTGGCGCTACAGATGCCCATGTTTGAAACGGCGATACAAACGGTGGTGTTGGAGCGCGCTGACGCAGGTTGGGTCATTGTTGCGGGGGACAAGGCCAAGATACCAGACACATTGGAAACGGATTATCATGCAATGGTTTTGTCGTTGCGCGATTATTGTCGTAAATCTGGGTTTGGTCAGGTTTTGTTGGGTCTGTCGGGCGGGGTCGACAGTGCATTGGTCGCGACAATTGCGGTGGATGCGCTGGGCGCAGAGAATGTGCGTTGCGTTATGTTGCCGTCTGAATATACGTCGCAGGCATCGTTGGATGATGCGCAGTTGCAGGCCGAAAATTTGGGATGTCGCTATGATTATGTTCCGATTGCAGCTGGGCGGTCAGCGATTACCGAAACACTGGCCCCATTGTTTGCGGGCACGCAGCCGGATTTGACCGAGGAAAATATTCAATCGCGGTTGCGCGGTTTATTGTTGATGGCATTGTCCAATAAGTTTGGCGAAATGTTATTGACGACGGGTAATAAATCCGAAGTGGCCGTTGGGTATGCCACGATCTATGGTGACATGTCGGGCGGTTATAACCCGATTAAGGATCTGTATAAAACACGGGTGTTTGATATTTGCCGCTGGCGCAATGCGAACCACCGCGACTGGATGCAGGGGCCGTCTGGCGTGGTGATTGTGGACAACATTATATCGAAACCCCCCAGTGCCGAATTGCGCCCAGATCAGAAAGACAGCGATAGTCTGCCCGATTATCCCGTATTAGACGCCATTCTGACCATGTTGGTGGACCAAGAGGCATCCGTTGCGGACTGCATCGCAGCTGGGTTCGCCCGTGATGATGTCATGCGTGTGCAGGGATTATTGTATGCCAGCGAATATAAACGGTTTCAGTCTGCACCAGGCACGCGACTAAGCCCGCGGGCATTTTGGTTGGACCGGCGGTATCCGATTGTTAATCGGTTCCGTGATCAGGGGTGAGTCAACGAAAAGCGACCAAAGTTTAGGTCGTATCTGTGTCAGATTTTTCCAGCGGGTCGTGTTAGTTGGTCCTATCCAATTTTCAGGACTGATACCCCATGATTACCATACACACGATCGCGCAGGCGTTTACGCCTGCTGAATGTGATTTGTTGGCGCAGCTGGCCCAATCTGTACCCGCCCAAGATGCCAAATTGATCAAGCAAGCAGCAGACCACAATATCCGACGGTCTGAATTGGTGTGGTTGGATGATATCGCAGGGGCAGATTGGGTTATGGACCGCATTATTGATGTGGTCCGTGATGCAAACCGCGCTGTGTATAATTTCGATTTAACTGCGTTTTCCGAAAGCGCGCAGATCGCGCGATATGGCAGCGAACGACAGGGGCATTTTGATTGGCATTCCGATATTGGTCATGGCCCACTGGCGGGAAAGCGCAAATTGACCATTGTTGCCCAGATTTCAGACCCCCAAGATTACGATGGTGGCGCGCTTGAAATTATGGCCAGCACAGCTGTCACAACAGCCCCCCGTGATCGTGGTGCGGCAACTGTGTTTCCCAGTTATTTGCTGCATCGCGTCACCCCTGTCACACAGGGGCAACGCCAATCTTTGACCGTTTGGGCGCATGGCCCCGCGTTTCGTTAATGGTCGTTGATATCACGATCAAAGGTTTTGACATGATTGTGTTTGGGTTTGAAGAAATGGCGCAGGGCCAGCCACGATATCAGTGACAGCACCGCAAAGGTGAGCATCAAGACCGCGCCGCTTGGGGCCAGCCCCACCAACAATAGCAGCGCCGTCAACATGGCCCCAATACCAAACCCCAAAAATACAAAAGCTGGCACAATCATTTCTGCAAGCGCCAGAATCACACCGAAGCTGGCCCAAGCCCACCATGTGTTCATTAAGGTATCTGTCATGGCTTTGCCTTTAGCATGTTGAACGCGTTACCAAATGCCTCGGCGATATTTGCGGGCAAGATGATGGTTTGATTGCCTTGGCCGGTGCCAACGGTTGTCATGGCTTCGACCTGTTTTAGGGCCACTTGGTATTGTGCGGCGGCCAAACCGTTTTCCTGAATGGCTTGGGCCACGACTGCTGTGGCATAGGCTTCGGCCTCGGCCTGAATGCGGCGGGCTTTGGCAACCTGTTCTGATTCGTATAGTTGCGCATCCGCGGCCAATTCGACGGCGCGCTTTTTCCCTTCCGCCTCGGTGACATGTGCGCGGCGGGCGCGTTCAGCGTTTAGCTGTTGCAACATGGCGGCGCGGGTGGCTTCGTCCAAATTCACATCCAGAATTTCGGCGCGCGTCACCTCGATCCCCCAATCGTCGACCATGGCCAATACTGCGTGGCGAATGCGTTCGATCAAATCGCTGCGGTTGGATTGGACCTGATCCAATTCCATTTTACCGATTTCACTGCGCACAATGCCGGCCACGGTTGTTGCAATCGCGCCATCGATGTCGCGAATCCGGTACACCGTTTTTTCAGGTTCCGTGATGCGATAAAACACACTGGTTTCGACCTTGACCAGAACGTTGTCAGTGGTGATCGCATCCTGCATCGCGGTGGGCAGTTGGCGTTCTAAAATCGAAATTTTATGGGCCACGCGGTCCAGATAGGGGACAATAAAATTAATCCCCGGTCCCAAGACGGCATGCAGTCGCCCAAATCGTTCCACCACATATTTTTCAGATTGCGGCACAATGCGCACACCCAAAAAAATCGTGATAATTACAAAGATGGCTAAAACAATTATAAAAATATTTTCGCCAATAAAGCCGTTTAAAAAAAGCGGTTCCATTTGTGGTCTTTCCCATATCTGTTATTTTGATACAGTGTATATAGGTATTCTGTTTCGTACACCCAAGAGGTGAAATTTTTTGACCCGATATACTAGGGGTTACTATGTCTGCGCTGTGCCGTGATTGTCTAACAACCTTTGATACCACTGGGCGCTGTGTGTCCTGCGGGTCGCCCCGTGTGGTGCGGCATGCGGAATTGTTTGATTTGACCATCGCACATATGGATTGCGATGCCTTTTACGCCAGTGTCGAAAAACGTGATAATCCTGATTTGATGGATCGACCTGTTATTATTGGCGGAGGGGACCGAGGCGTTGTTTCAACAGCCTGCTATATCGCGCGTATTCATGGTGTGAAATCGGCAATGCCCATGTTTCAGGCGCGTAAACTGTGCCCTGATGCGGTGGTGATTAAACCACGCATGTCCGTATACGCCGATGTCAGCTTGCAAATTCGGCAAATGATGCTGGATATGACCCCCGCCATCGAACCCCTGTCGCTGGATGAGGCGTTCTTGGACCTGTCGGGCACACAGAAACTGCATGGTTTGCCGCCCGCGGTGGTATTGGCGCGTCTGATTGTGCGCATGCGCACTGAATTGGGGCTGACAGGGTCGATCGGTTTATCACATAATAAATTTCTGGCCAAAATCGCATCTGACATGAACAAACCGCATGGATTTTCCGTAATCGGCCGTGCGGATACGGATGATTTTTTGCGTGATAAACCTGTGCGGCTGATTTGGGGTGTGGGCGCTGCGACGCAACAATCGCTGGATCGGGCAGGCATCCACACATTTGCCGATTTGCTGCGCTGGGATCAATCCGATCTGGTTGCGCGCTTTGGGGCGATGGGCGATCGATTATGGCACTTAGCCCGCGGGATGGATAACCGATCGGTGCAGCGCAACGCACCTGTGAAATCCATTTCCAACGAAACAACCTTTCACACCGATATAACAGATAGCGATCTGTTGCTGGGCCATCTATGGCGCCTGTGCGAAAAGGTATCTGACCGGGCCAAGGCCAAGGAAATGGCGGGCCGCGTCGCAACGCTGAAATTGAAAACCAACGCTTTCAAAGCAATCACCCGCCGGGTCACTCTGCGCGATGCAACCCAATTGGCCGATTTCTTGTATCGTCATTTGGCCCCCCTGTTGGAAGGTGAAACCGCACAGGGGCCGTTTCGATTGATCGGTGCAGGGCTGTCGGATTTATGCCCTCAGGATCAGGCCGAACGGGTGGGTGATTTATTGGATCCAATGGCACATAAACGCGGCCAAGCGGAACGCGCCACCGATCAGATCAGGGCCAAATTCGGCACAGACGCCATATTCAAAGGCCGCGCACTGCGATAATCCGCGCGCTGTTATTCCGCCGCCAAGGGATGATCGCTATCAATGGCTTTCGCCCACTGCGCAATGTCGTGCAATGCGCGGCGCAACTTGGCTTTGCATTGCGTAAAATCGGGGCTGGGCTGCAACCTCTTGGCGTCCAAGTACAGGCTGCGATCAATTTCAATCTGCAGCGCATGGTGCTGCTGACTTGGCTTGCCATATTGCTGCAAAATATAGGCTCCGGCAAAGGGCGTATTTAACGCAACCCGAAACCCAGCCCTTTCAAAACAGGCAACCACAAATTGGGTGATATCTGGATCCGCGGATGTCCCATATCTGTCACCCACAACAATTTCTGGCGGTCTGTGCGATTTGGAAAACGATGCAACTGCTTCATGCGGCATCGAATGCAAATCAATCAAAATCGCCCGCCCAAACCGATCCATACTGGCCTGCATGCATTTTGACATAACATTATGGTAAGGCCGCCACAGCACCTCAATGCGTCGCTGCGCCTCGGCCAAGGTCAGCTTGCCACGATAAATGCAGCGCCCATGCGACACTACACGGGGGATCACGCCCAATCCAGACGCAATCCGTGGGTTGCTGCCACGCTTGATGACCCCATCAACAACGGCTGGATCCATTTCATCGGCTGCGCGGTTCAAATCAACATAGGCCCGCGGGGCTTGCGCACAAATCAACGGACACCCCCAAGCTGCGACATCGCCAATCAATTGATCAACATAGGCATCCTCAGAACTGCGCAACGTCAAAGGATCAAGAATCGTTTCTGCTAAAAACGCATCCTCATAGGCCCGCCCACTGTGGGGCGATGCGAAAATAACGCTTGAACACCAATCATCTGGTGCCAAAATACGATAAGCGTGCGTTTCTTCTGACCTTATTTCCATAAAATAATAGATAGCGCAAAAATTATCCTTTGCAAAAGGTCTTGAACCTTTTTCATCAAGCAATTATAGACCCACCACCGATGTGGATTCCCGCACCTTATTTTTGGGGTAGGATCCGTATCATAGGGCGGTTAGCTCAGTGGTAGAGCACTACGTTGACATCGTAGGGGTCACAAGTTCGAACCTTGTACCGCCCACCATGAACGAATTCACTGTCCCACCTGGGACGACCTGCAATGGCGCAGACGACGCGCCGCGATTGATTGGAGAAACCGATGAAGGTTAAAAACTCACTCCGCTCGTTGAAGCAGCGTCACCGCGACTGTCGTGTCGTGCGCCGTAAAGGCCGCGTTTACGTCATCAACAAGACGCAGCGCCGTTTCAAAGCCCGTCAGGGCTAAGAACACAGCAAGCAAATTAAAAAAACCCCGCCTTTTGGCGGGTTTTTTTATGCCGTTTATAAATCAACAGGCTTTCATTTTTGGTGAAATACTCTGGGGGTCTGGGGGCAACGCCCCCAGCACTGTCGTTATGCGTTCTGCATGTCTTGTAATATGTCCAATGCCGCCGCACGTGGATCTTGGGCTTTCCAGATGGGACGACCAACCACAATATGGTCGGACCCATTTTTAATCGCTTGGGCCGGTGTTGTGATCCGCTTTTGATCGCCCACATCTGCACCAATGGGGCGCACGCCGGGGGTGACGATCAAACGGCCGTGTGATTCGGGCAGGGCGCGGATCAATCCTGATTCCTGCGGCGATGCGATCACCCCATCTGCCCCAGCGTCAAAAGCGCGGCCCGCACGTTCAACAACCAAATCCTGTACATCGCCAGATTTTATCATACTGCGATCCAAATCATCGCGATCCAGCGATGTCAAAATCGTCACAGCCAATATTTTCAAATTGCTGCCCGCGGCGCCTTGTTTGGCGGCGGCGACGACATGTGGGTCGCCGTGGACGGTCAGAAAATCTAGATCATACTGCGCAATGCCACGCACGGCTGCTTCGACTGTGGCGCCAATGTCGAAAAACTTCATATCCAGAAAAATGCGTTTGCCGTGTTCTTGCTTCAGCTCGTTTGCTAATGCCAAACCACCACCCGTCAGCATCCCTAGGCCGATTTTATAGAATGAAACAGCATCGCCCAGTTTGCCGGCCAAATCCAACCCGGCCACAACATTGGGCACATCCATTGCTACAATTAAACGATCATCTGCCATTTCATATCTCCTTATCTATACGGCGACGGTGTGGCAGGTGATCGCGATTTGGTCAAGCGTTAGGCAACGCGTGACATCAGCATATCATGTACGGTGACACTATGGACTTCGGTTGGGATATGGCCTGTGGCGCGGACTTTGGCCTTTGCTTCGGCCAGCAACAGGGGATGCGGATCCGCAATGTCATGGGGATGCACAGGCACCACCGAACATTCGATATGGATCAGCCCGCGATCTGTATCGAATGTGACCAACCCAAATATGCGTTGATTGCCCTGCATAACGCGGACGTTTGAAAACCGTGTGGAAATGATCTGCATCGCATGATCCCCTTTTATCTCGACTACCCTAATGGATAGTAACGTATCCATTTGTGTTGGTATTAGCGCGATGGGGTATTTTTTTAGCCAAATCTTGAAATAATTGTGCAAAACCGCCACCTAGGTTGTGAGGCCACAGAATTATGTGCCGCTTAGCGGGCATAAACACAGGTGGTGCTTAGGATAAGGAGACGAACGATGGACTTAAACAAGTTCACGGAGCGCGCCCGCGGATTTATTCAAACGGCGCAAACCATTGCGATTCGGGACAATCACCAGCGTGTGATGCCTGAACATATTTTGAAATCACTTATGGATGACGACCAAGGGCTGGCCAGCAACCTGATCAGCCGATCGGGCGGTGATGCGGCTGCGGTGCGCGCAGCCTTGTCGCAGGCTTTGGCCAAATTGCCCACGGTTCAGGGCGACGCGCAGGCCTATGTCGATCAAACCGCGGTCAAGGTTTTGACCGAGGCGGAAACAATCGCGCACAAGGCAGGCGATCAATTCGTACCTGTCGAACGTATTTTGATGGCACTGTGCATGATCAAATCGGGCGCGAAATCCGCGTTGGATGCGGGGGGTGTCACGGCACAATCCCTAAATGCCGCAATCAATGACATCCGCAAAGGGCGCACCGCCGACAGCGCCACGGCCGAGGATGGATATGAGGCGCTGGAAAAATATGCCCGCGATCTGACCGCTGCAGCGCGCGACGGCAAAATTGACCCTATTATCGGCCGCGACGATGAAATTCGCCGCGCGATGCAGGTGCTGTCACGCCGCACCAAAAATAACCCCGTATTGATCGGTGAACCAGGTGTCGGCAAAACCGCCATCGCCGAAGGCATGGCACTGCGCATCATCAATGGCGATGTCCCCGAATCCCTGCGCGACAAACGCTTGATGGCGCTGGATATGGGCGCGCTGATTGCTGGGGCCAAATATCGTGGCGAATTCGAAGAGCGGTTGAAAGCGATCCTAACCGAAATCACCAACGCCGCGGGCGAGGTTATTTTGTTCATCGACGAGATGCACACGCTGGTCGGGGCCGGCAAATCTGATGGCGCGATGGATGCGGCCAACCTGATCAAACCTGCCTTGGCCCGTGGGGAATTGCACTGCATCGGTGCAACCACGCTGGATGAATACCGCAAATATGTCGAGAAAGACGCAGCACTGGCCCGCCGGTTCCAACCCGTCATGGTGTCCGAACCAAATGTCGAGGATACCATTTCCATTCTGCGCGGGATCAAGGAAAAATACGAATTGCACCACGGCGTGCGCATTTCCGACAGCGCCTTGGTCGCAGCGGCCACATTATCGAACCGCTACATCACCGATCGGTTCCTGCCCGACAAGGCGATTGATCTGGTGGACGAAGCCGCCAGCCGTCTGCGGATGGAGGTAGACAGCAAGCCCGAGGAACTGGACGCCCTAGACCGTGAAATCCTGCAAAAACAGATCGAGTCCGAGGCATTGCGCCTAGAGGATGATAGTGCATCCCAAGACCGACTTGCCACGTTGGAAAAAGATTTGGCAGACCTGCAAGAACGCAGTGCAACCATGACCGCCACATGGCAGGCCGAACGCGATAAATTGGCGTCCGCGCGTGATATCAAGGAACAGCTTGATCGCGCGCGTGCTGAATTGGAATCGGCCAAGCGTGCGGGGAATTTAGCGCGTGCGGGGGAATTGTCCTATGGCATTATCCCGACGCTGGAAAAACAACTGGCACAGGCCGAACAGCGCGGCGATGATGAGACAATCGTAAAAGAGGCCGTGCGCCCCGAACAAATCGCCCAAGTGGTCGAACGCTGGACCGGTATCCCCATGTCCAAAATGCTAGAGGGCGAGCGGGAAAAATTGCTGCGGATGGAGGATGATCTGCATCGCCGCGTGATTGGCCAATCCAAGGCTGTCACCGCCGTTGCGAATTCTGTCCGCCGTGCGCGCGCTGGGCTAAACGACGAAGGTCGGCCATTGGGGTCGTTCCTGTTCCTTGGTCCAACGGGTGTTGGCAAAACCGAATTGACCAAAGCGGTGGCATCGTTTCTGTTTGACGATGACAGCGCCATGGTGCGCATTGATATGTCCGAATTCATGGAAAAACATTCGGTCGCGCGTCTGATCGGTGCACCCCCCGGCTATGTCGGCTATGACGAAGGCGGGGTCCTGACCGAGGCCGTGCGCCGCCGCCCCTATCAGGTGGTGCTGTTTGACGAAGTCGAAAAGGCGCATCCAGATGTGTTCAACGTGCTGTTGCAGGTTTTGGATGATGGTGTTTTGACCGATGGCCAAGGGCGCACTGTCGATTTCAAACAGACCATCATCATTCTGACATCGAATCTGGGCGCGCAAGCACTTAGCCAACTGCCCGAAGGGGCCGACAGTGCCGATGCCAAACGCGATGTGATGGATGCAGTTCGTACGCATTTCCGGCCCGAATTCCTGAACCGTTTGGATGAAATCATCATCTTTGACCGTTTGGGGCGCAACGATATGGGGGGCATTGTCGATATCCAGTTGGCGCGTTTGCAAAAACGCCTGTCGGGACGCAAAATCGAACTAGTGTTGGATCAAGATGCACGCACCTGGTTGGCTGATGCAGGATATGACCCTGTGTTCGGGGCGCGACCATTGAAACGGGTGATCCAACGGGCGTTGCAAGATCCCTTGGCAGAAATGTTATTGGCCGGCGAGGTCAAAGATGGCGATACCCTGCCCATTACGGCCAGCGCGGATGGTTTGATCATCGGCGACCGTTTGGGAACATCGGACCGCGATACGCCGGATCAAGCCGTTATTCATTAACCTGCGAATATACGTCTGATACACGAAAGGCCCGCGATACTGTCGCGGGCCTTTGGTTAGAATAGATGGGTTTGTGATGTGGTGGTCAATCCAATCCAATCGCATCGCGGGCCAGCTGATCCAAAAACTGCTGTACATCCTGCATTACGCCATCAGGCAGGGAATCATAGCCCACAATAATCGGGCTGTCGTCTGTCTGTTGATAGGTAAATATCTGATAGGGGCAGAATCGAATGTTCAGCGGATCGGCCTCCATCGCTTTGCGTGATAAATCGGCGGAACAGAACCCCAACACATCGGCATGAACAAACACTGTTTCGGTGCCGCCCACGTCTGCTTTGGTGCGTTCCAACATTTCGGCAATGTGGTTGTGTTCGCTAATAACCAGACCCGCATCGATCAATGCGTTTTCCAATCCGAACATGATATCATCATAGGACTGGTCAGTGACCTCGTATATAACGGGGTCATTGGCATGGGCTGCGCTGACTATAATACAGCTCGCAGCTAGGCTGGCTAGAAATTTGTGCATGTGTGGGCTCCTTTCATGGGGAAACCCTAGCGTTGTGCACATGGTTTGAACAGGGGGCTTAAAACCGCACCCCAGACGGCAGAGGTTGGAACGCGGCCAGTTTCTGGCGCATGCTGGAAAAATCAAACCCAATCGCACGGGCTTTGCTCATAATCTGGTCTTGCGAATATTTATCGCTGAATTCCAGCGCCCATAGCATGCTGCAACGGCGACCGGTTGCGCAATAGGCCAAAACAGCCCCTTCGGTTTCGATCACCGCCTTGGTGTGGTGTAAAACCACTTGGGGCGTCATTTCGGTGACCGTAACGGGAATATAGACAAAATCGATTCCATAGGCTGTCACAGCTTCTGACAGTGTTGCGTGGTCTGGTTGCCCGTCAATTTCACCGTCCGGCAAATTGCAGATGATTTTCGCGAATCCTTGATCCGCCAACAAAGGAATCAGATCCACCGTAAGGGGGCCTGATACATGGTATTTCGCGGTCAGTGGTCTAAATTGCATTTTTTCCATCCTAAATCCTGCGTGAATCAGAGAACGACCAAAACAAAACCGATGTTAAGGTAACAGATTCTTGCGGCTGAAATGTGGATTCTGTGGGTACGATTCACGGATTTGTGGTTTGGACGCTAACATCAGGTCATTATGCGACCATGAAAATAGGGGCGATCAAAAATATGCAAAAAACCGGATTTATAAAAATCAAATAAAAACAACTGTTTACACTTAAAATTCAAAAAATTCACAAGAAAATTCATTTTTTTGCTTTTTAGGGGTTGCGGGTTTTTGGTGGTATGCGTAAAAGCCCCTTCACCGGCAGCGATGATCGCTACGGTGGCCGAGACGGCGGGGCGGAAACGCAACGAGGTTGAGGCAAAATAGAGGCAGAATGAA